>Ga0187879_10000240_pt1 | contig 38695 bp, 32 predicted proteins | sample June2016WEW_19_1_FD_132423 | JGI IMG/M metagenome (GOLD analysis project Ga0187879, IMG submission 132423) | Peatland microbial communities from SPRUCE experiment site at the Marcell Experimental Forest, Minnesota, USA - June2016WEW_19_10 | ecosystem: Environmental > Terrestrial > Soil >... | reverse complement strand
GGAAGCGCTCTCCCGCTGAGCTAACCGCCCGCGAGGCGGAAGCGGGAATCGAACCCGCGTACAGGGCTTTGCAGGCCCTTGCCTAAGCCACTCGGCCATTCCGCCAGGAGTCCCCGCCGGGCGGGGTCCCGGAAATCGGAGAGCCGTGCGGACCGTCGGCTTGCGAGACGACGTCCGGCACCTCCGAGCGGACGACGGGATTCGAACCCGCGACCCTCACCTTGGCAAGGTGATGCTCTACCAGCTGAGCCACGTCCGCGTGCCTCGCCGGGGCGAGGCTGCGCAGGCCGGCCGAGGCCGGCATGCGTTCAGAACTGTAGCCGATCCTGGCCGGCAGGCAAACTCACCCTGGCGGGATCAGGCGATCAGCTATCGGGAACTCGCGCCGGCCGGGGACCGCGTTCCGGCATCGGGCGAGCAGCCCAGGCGGCTCAGTGTGGTAGACCGCCTCGGCGACATGTTGGGCTATCGCCCGCAACGTCCAGCCAAAATCGCCCGCAGGGCCCGTCGTCAGCGTGAACGGATGGCTGCGAATGGTGATCCTGCTGCGCCGGTAGCGCCCTGGCGCCGCCGGGATGGCAGGCTGGCAGCCATGCGAACTGTGATCGTCAGCGGCGACGCGCTCACCGTCGAGGATGTCGTCGACGTGGCATTCGGTGCCGCCGGCGCCGAACTCGGGCCTGACGTGCCTGCCCGGATGCAATCAAGCCGTGAGGTGGTGACCGCGGCGATCGCCGGAGGCGGGCCCGTCTACGGCGTCAATACGGGATTCGGCGCGCTCGCCGATACCCGGGTGGGGGAGAAGGACCTGAGGCGGCTGCAGGGCGCGATCCTGGTATCTCATGCGGCAGGCACCGGCGAGCCGCTCGATGACCCCACGGTCCGCGCGATCCTGCTGCTGCGCGCGAGGACGCTGGCGGCCGGTTACTCGGGTGTCCGCGCTGAGCTGCCCGCCCGGCTGCTAGAGCTGCTCGCGCTCGGGCTGCTCCCCGTCGTGCCTGGCAAGGGATCGGTCGGCGCCTCAGGTGACCTGGCCCAGCTCGCGCACCTGGCTGAACCGCTGATCGGCGCCGGGCGACTACGCGGTGCCGGCGGCGGGCCGCGCGGGAGGCCAGCCGCCGAGGTACTCGCCGAGCACGGCCTTGTCCCACTCGAGCTGGCCCCCAAGGAGGGCCTATCGCTCGTCAACGGCACCGAGCCGATGCAGGCGCTGCTCGCGTTCTCGGTGCGCGACGCGGAACTGCTGGTGCAGGCCGCCGACGTGGCCTGCGCCCTGTCGGTCGAGGCGCTGCTCGGCACCGACCGGCCATACGACGAGCGGGTCCAGGCGCTCCGGCCGCATCCCGGGCAGCTGGATAGTGCGGCCAACCTCCGCGCGCTGCTGGGCGGCTCCGCGCTGCTGGCCAGCCACCGGGACAGCCGCCACGCGGTGCAGGACGCCTATTGCCTGCGGTGCGCGCCCCAGGTCCACGGCGCGGTCCGCGACGTGCTTGCCCATGCCCGCCGGGTCCTCGAGACAGAGCTCGGGGCGGTGGTCGACAACCCGGTCATCGTCTCCGACGGCGAGGTGATGACCACGGGCAACTTCCACGGCGAGCCGCTCGCCTTCGCCGCCGACATGCTGGCCATCGCCGTCTCGGAGTTGGCCAGCATCAGCGAGCGGCGGGTGGACCGGTTGCTCGATCCCGCCTTCTCCAGGGGCCTACCGCCGTTCCTGGCGCCCGACGCAGGCACCAACTCGGGCTTCATGCTGGCGCAGTACACCGCCGCGTCCCTGGTCAGCGAGAACAAGGTGCTCGCCCACCCGGCCAGCGTTGACACCATCCCGACCTCGGGCAAGCAGGAGGACCACGTCTCAATGGGCTGGACGGCCGTGCGGAAGCTGCGGGAGGTGCTCGCTAACGTGCGCACCTGCCTTGCGGTCGAGATCCTCTGCGCCGCCCAGGGCATCGACCTGCGGACCGGCATCGCGCCGCCGAGCAAGGCGCTGGCCGGCGTTCATGCCGCGGTGCGAGCGCGGGTGCCGGTGATGGACACCGACCGGGAGGTAGCCGAGCAGATGGCCGCTGTCGACGAACTGCTGCCAGATATCTGCATAACGGCCGCTGCGGGCTGCGGCGGGCTCCGTTAGGAGAATCCTGTGACAGTGTGGATCAACGGGACGCTGCTTCCCGACTCCGAAGCCAGGATCTCGGTCTTCGACCACGGGCTTGTGGTGGGTGACGGCGTGTTCGAGACGATAAAGGTCATCGGCGGCGTCCCGTTCGCTGTCACCAGGCACCTGGCCAGGCTCGCGCAGTCGGCCGCCGGACTGGGCCTGCCGGAGCCTGACCTAGAGGAGATCGCCGCGGGCACGCTCGCGCTTCTCGAAGCGTCGGGACGTCCGGCAACCGGCAAGATCCGGCTTACCCTGACGGCGGGCGCCGGGCCGCTCGGCTCGCAGCGCGGCGATTCAGCCCTTACCGCCATCATCGCGCTCGGCAGCCTCGGGGGCCCCGGGCCCACCTGCGATGTGGTCATGGCACCGTGGCCGCGCAATGAGTACGGCGCCCTGACCGGCCTGAAGACGACGTCCTACGCCGAGAACGTGCTGGCCTTGCAGTACGCGAGCGCCCGCGATGCGGATGAGGCCATCTTCGCCAATACGGCTGGCCACCTCTGCGAGGGGACCGGGAGCAACATATTCGTCGTATCCGGCGGGCGGCTGCTGACGCCGCCGCTGAGCGCCGGGTGCCTGGCCGGGGTGACCAGGGATCTTCTGATCGAGTGGGCGGACGCGGTCGAGGCTGACCTGGCGGCAGGCGCGCTCGCCGCGGCAGATGAGGCCTTCCTGACCGGAACGACCCGAGATGTGCAGCCAATCCGTAATGTCGACTCGGTCCCGCTGGCCGCGGCTCCCGGGCCGGTCACTGCGAATGCCGCCAAGATATTCGCGGCGAGGTCTGCCGAGAACCCCGATCCGTAGCGGCCCGGGCTGTTCCTTTTTCGGCCTGCCGCCATCCGCAATAGGCAGCTAGGCGCGCCAGAGCAGCACGTCAAGCTCGCCGTCGAGATCGATGAAGTCGCTTTCCAGGCCGGCCGCGATGACCCCGAAGGTCCGGGCCAGGAACTCTGCGGTCGCGGTCAGCGGTGCCTCGAAATGCGCCTGGCCGAAGGGGGAGGACAGCGCGATGTTGAGGACGCCGTCGCCGCCATCGTCGGCGGGCCATACCCGGACGTCGCCGTCGCCCACCGCTCCGTCCAGGCCAGCTGCCAGCAGTTCCCTGGCGAAGATCCATTCCACCGGCTCGTCGGTGCCGACGTGGAACGCCATCCGGATGGCGTACGGATCGTCGGCGCTGTAGAAGAGACTCGCGACGAGCGGAACGATGCCATGTTCAGGAACTACGAGGCTCAGGCCGAGTTCAGCTGAGACGGGTGCGCTGCTATTCATGATCTAGCTTGACCTTTGCCTTGTCGTGTCCCGGAATGCCGGGCTTCGTTAATGCTGCGAGGTTATCTATCAGCTATGGCACGGCAGGTGCCGCTGAATTGTCATCGACGGATATAAGATTCCGCGATCGGGGGCACTCGTAACCTCGGTCACTGGTCAACAAACCAGTAGTGACCTGGTCAAACGCTCACGGAAATTAAACACGCTTTTCGGCGCCCGATGTTCCTGTGACCAGGGACGATGTGCTGTGACGTTCGTCTCACAGGAGTTCGCCAACGTTTCGCTGCTGGCTGGCAGAAGCTCGCGGCTTGCGCGGTGATGGCACGCCGGGGGGCGTTTGGCATGGTTCGACTCGCTCACTGCGGGGGCTGTGCTGCCTCGCCATGCTATGTCCACTGTGGCAGGCCGCGCTATCCGAGACTGGAATCTACCCAGGGGAAGCAGGTACAGGATAAGCGCCAGGAAAAAATATTATGACGACAATGTCCCCATATATAAGTTTTATGCGCGTTGACCCCGGTCAGGCCCGGTACGGGAGCCCGCTGGCGGCGCCGGGCGATCGGTGAGCCGCGGGAGAGCACGACGCCGGCGGCCCGGCTGGCGCACCCGCGATGCGCTAGTCTGATTTTGCTCTGGGCGGCACGGATCGTGCGCTGGCCCGGCGGCACCGGGCGATTGGCTCAGCGGGAGAGCGCCTCGTTCACACCGAGGAGGTCACTGGTTCGATCCCAGTATCGCCCACCAGCTGGATTCTGGCGTAAGGCCAGGTCAGAGGTTCGTCATACAGGTCTCATCCTACTTCGCGGATGAGACCTTTGGCGCATCTGGGAGGAATTCGGGAGATCAGCTTCTCCGTGCCCCCAGGTGCCGACGGATCATGAATCGTCGCCTCCGGCGCCGCCAGGTCCGCTGGGTGATGGCCGGCCGCGTCGCTGAGCGGCGCCAGGAGCTCATCGAGCAGCGGAACTGGCCAGCGCAGCCGGGGAGCGGGGGCAGCTGACCGCTCGGGCCCGCAGGGAGCCCTCCCGGCGGGCCTGGAGGCCTCCTTCAGCTCGCCGCGCATCCGGTCGGAGGCGCGGGCGAACAGCCGCCGAGCTGGCCTGGCCGTCTGTCACGAACGGGAACCTTGTCACCGTATCGGGCTGACGTGACGAACCTGTAGCCGTTTCTCGCTGAATTCGTCATCTTCTCCTTGGCCGCGAATCGCATCCGGGCAGCTACTCTCGGAGTGCGGTTTACTGGTATACATCGACTTACGTGGCAGTTTGCCCGCCCAGGCGGCCGGGCATGCAAGGCAGGGGGCTGATCTTGTCCGGAGTGGGACTGCTACGTGTCCGGATAGTGGCGCTCGCGGTAGCCATCGCAGCGGTCCTCGCGACTGGCACCTGGTTCGCGCTGACCCGCGCGTCGGCGCAGGAAAGCGCTGGCCACAACGGGACCGGCGGGTCGCAGCATGCGGCCACGAGGCCGAGCACGGTTTCCGCCGAGCCGCTACGGGTGGTGTCGGTATCGCCCGGATCGGGGTCCGGCGTGAATGGCGCTAACCCGGTACGCATTGTCTTCTCCGCCCCGCTGGCCGCTGATTCACCGCTGCCTGAGCTGTCGCCGAGCATCGCGGGAAGCTGGGAGCGGGGCACCGGGGACAGCCTGCAGTTCGTCCCGCTACGGGGATTCGCGCAGGAGACGGTGGTCAAGATCCGGATACCGGGCGGCCCTGCTGGTGTCAGGTCAGCTAGTGGCGGGCTGCTCGGCCAGGCAGTCTCGGTCAGGTTCCGGACCGCAGCGTTTTCCACGCTGCGGCTTCAGGAGCTGCTCGCGCAGCTTGGCTACCTGCCGCTGAACTGGATCCCGGCCACCTTCTCCGGTGTCGCGCCCACGGACGCCAATGCTCAGCTCAGCGCCGCTTACAGCCCGCCGGTCGGCACCTTCGCCTGGCACCACGGTTATCCGAGGGAGCTGCGGACCTTCTGGCGGCTGGGCAAGTCGAGCCTGGTCCTGACCGGCGCTGTGATGGCCTTTGAATCCGATCACGGCATGACGATGGATGGAATTGCCGGGCAGGCGGTGTGGACCGCGCTGCTCAAGGCGGTAGCCCGCAGTGAGGACAACTCCCATGGCTACACCTACGCCAGGGCCAGCGAGAGCAGCCCGGAGACGCTGACCATCTGGCACGACGGCCGCGCGGTCTTCCATAGTTTCGCCAATACGGGCATCCCGGTCGCGCCGACCACGATCGGCACCTCGCCGGTGTACCTGAGGTACACCTTCCAGATCATGAGGGGCACCAACCCGGACGGATCGACCTATGCCGACCCGGTCTCCTGGGTCTCCTACTTCCGGGCCGGCGAGGCCGTGCACTACTTCCCGCGGTACTCCTACGGCTACCCGCAGAGCCTAGGCTGCGTCGAGCTGCCCTACGACGCCGCGAAGCAGGCCTGGCCGTATCTCACTTACGGCAGCCTGGTCACGGTCGCAGCGCCATAGCGTTGCCTGCGCGCCAGGGCCGGCCGCCGCGCTGGCCGGCACATAACCGATGCGCGCCTGCGGTGCCACCTCGATAGCATTCGGGCACGGGGCGAGCGCCCCGTGTCAACGACAAGACCAGGGAGCAACCGTGCCTGCCGACAAGCACCACATCATCCTCGCCGGACGCGAGTACGTGGCGGCAGACGGCACGACGATCGGCGATGCGCTGGCGGCGCCAGGCGGTACGAGCACAAACGGTACGAGCACCGGCGCTAAGGGCACCGCGGAAGTGATCGCGGCCCGGGTTAACGGCGAGCTGCGCGACCTGGCAGGCGAGCTAGCCGACGGCGACGTTGTCGACCCCGTCGACATAGCGAGCGATGACGGGCTCGCGATCCTGCGGCATTCGACCGCGCATGTGCTGGCCCAGGCGGTGCAGGAGCTGTTCCCCGAGGCAAGACTCGGTATCGGGCCGCCCGTCGAGAACGGCTTCTACTACGACTTTGACGTGGTGCAGCCGTTTGGCCCGGAAGATCTTAAGGCGATCGAGCAGCGAATGCGTCAGATCGTGCGGCAGGGCCAGCGGTTCTCCCGGCGGGTTGTCACCGACGCGGAGGCCAGGGCCGAGCTGGCAGCCGAGCCCTACAAGCTGGAGCTCATCGGCCTGAAGGGCGGAAGCGCGGGCGATGAGGAGTCCGTCGAGGTCGGTGGCAGCGAGCTGACGATCTATGACAACCTCGATGCCGGCACCGGCGAGGTCCGCTGGAAAGACCTGTGCCGGGGCCCGCACCTGCCGACCACCAGGCAGATTCCGGCGTTCAAGCTGATGCGCACCGGCGGCGCGTACTGGCGCGGCAGCGAGCGCAACCCGCAGCTGCAGCGCATCTACGGCACCGCGTGGCCGTCCCGCCAGGCCCAGGACGAGTACTTGCAGCTGCTGGCCGAGGCGGAACGCCGCGATCACCGTAAGCTCGGCGCCGAACTCGACCTGTTCTCCTTCCCCACCGAGATCGGCAGCGGGCTGCCGGTGTTCCACCCGAAGGGCGGGACCATCCGGCGGATCATGGAGGAGTACTCGCGGCAGCGGCATGTGGCGGCTGGCTATGAGTTCGTCAACACCCCGCACCTCACCAAGTCGGAGCTGTTCGAGACATCAGGGCATCTCGGCTGGTACGCCGAGAGCATGTACCCGCCCATGGAGCTTGAGGGCGCCAGGTACTACCTCAAGCCGATGAACTGCCCGATGCACATCCTCATCTTCTCCTCGCGCGGCAGGTCCTACCGCGAGCTGCCGCTGCGCCTGTTCGAGTTCGGCACCGTGTACCGGTACGAGAAATCCGGGGTCGTGCACGGGCTGACCAGGGCCCGCGGCTTCACCCAGGATGACGCGCACATCTTCTGCACGCCGGACCAGCTGGAGGGGGAGCTCGCGTCGCTGCTTGACTTCGTGGTGGGCCTGCTGCGCGATTTCGGGCTGACCGAGTTCGAGGCTGAGCTCTCCACCCGGCCGGAGAAGTACGTCGGCGAGCCGGAGGACTGGGAAAAGGCCGAGGCCGCGCTCAAGCACGCGCTGGACGTTTCCGGGCTGCCCTACGTGATCGCCGAGGGCGACGGCGCCTTCTATGCTCCGAAGATCGATGTGCACGTGCGGGACGCGATCGGGCGCCGCTGGCAGCTGTCCACCTTGCAGGTGGACTTCCAGGAGCCGGGCCGGTTCGGTATCGAGTATCAGGCTGCCGACGGGGCCAGGCAGCGGCCGTACATGATCCACCGGGCCCTGTTCGGCTCGATCGACCGGTTCTTCGGCATCCTGGTCGAGCACTACGCAGGCGCCTTCCCGCCGTGGCTCGCGCCCGTTCAGGTGGTGGGCATCCCGATCTCCGACGCGCACATTCCTTACCTGGAGGAGGTCGCTGCGAAGCTGCGGTCTGCCGGGATCCGCGTCGATGTGGACACGGGCGATGACCGGATGCAGAAGAAGATCAGGAACGCGCAGCGGCAGAAGGTCCCTTACATGCTGCTGGCCGGGGACCAGGATGTGGCCGCTGGCGCGGTGTCGTTCAGGTATCGCGGTGGGGAACAGAAGAACGGGATCGGAGTCGATGACGCCGTCGCTGAAATCGTCGATGCCGTTGCGCGGCGTGTCCAGGTCTGAGCTGGCGCCCCGGCTGGCGCTCCAGGCCAGGGCCGGATATCGGCCGGATTTGCGGCTTGACCCAGGCGGGTCCGGGCGGCGGGCCGCGATCGGCCGTCCCTATGCTGCAGTCATGTCTTCTGCAGAGCCGGACGAGCCGGACGGGCCAGCAGCCGACACCGGTACCGACCGCGAGCCGTCCTGGCAGGACGGCGCCGGCACGCCTGATGGCCTCTTCCAGCGGCTCTGGATGCCGCACCGGATGGCTTACATCAAGGGCGAGAACAAGCCAGCCGACGCGGGATCCGGCCAGGAGTGCCCGTTCTGCCGCATCCGTGCCTTGCCGGACGCCGACGCGCTGATCGTCGCGCGGGGGTCGCTGGTGTACGCGGTGCTCAACCTGTATCCGTACAACAGCGGCCACCTGCTGGTGTGCCCGTACCGGCACGTCGCCGACTACACGGAGCTCGACGACGGCGAGATTGCCGAGCTGGCGGATTTCACCAAGCACGCGATGCGCACGCTGCGGACGGCAGCCGGGGCGCAGGGTTTCAACATCGGCATGAACATGGGCGCCGTGGCGGGCGCCGGGATCGTCGCTCACCTGCACCAGCACGTCGTGCCCCGGTGGGGCGGCGATGCCAACTTCATGCCGGTGGTGGGCCGGACCAAGGTACTGCCGCAGCTTCTCGCCGATACCCGTGACCTGTTCGCGGAGGCCTGGCCGGGCGAGGGTTAGCCGCCGCCCGGGCGGCAGGCGGCGCCGCCGCGGACTCGGCCGGCCGGCGGCGGACTGGGGCGGCCCGCGGCAGACTGGGGCGCGGCCGGCGGCCCGGTCCGCATCGCCGGGGGCTGGCTAGCCGGGCTTGGACGCCGCGGCGACCTTGTCGGCCAGGTGCGCGGGCAGCGGCTCGTAGCGCAGGTAGGAACGGGCGAACGAGCCAGTGCCGTGCGACATTGACCTCAGGTCGATGGCGTACCTGGTGATCTCAAGTTCCGGGATCTCGGCCTTCACCAGCGTCCGGCCGCCGGGCACCGGCTCGGTGCCGAGCACGCGGCCCCGGCGCGACGACAGATCAGACATCACCGCGCCGACGTAGTCGTCGGGCACCAGAACCGACACTTCGTCGACCGGTTCCAGCAGGTTCACCTGCGCCTTTTCGCATGCATCGCGCAGCGCGGCCCGCCCGGCCTTCTGGAACGCCATGTCGGAGGAGTCCACTGAGTGTGCCTTGCCGTCGAACAAGGTCACCCGGATGTCCACCATCGGGTAGCCGGCTATCACGCCCTGCTCCATCTGAGCGCGGACGCCCTTCTCGACCGACGGGATGAACTGCCGCGGCACCACGCCGCCGACGATCTTGTCGACGAATTCGAGGCCAGAACCAGAGGGCATGGGCTCGACCTCGATATGACAGATCCCGAACTCGCCGTGGCCGCCGGTCTGCTTGACGTTCCTGCCCAGGCCCTGGGCCTTCCCCGCCACCGTCTCGCGCAGCGGCACCCGCAGCTCGGTGGTCTCCACAGCCACTCCGTACCGGCTGGACAGCCGGTCGAGCAGCAGGTCAACATGGGCTTCCCCCATGCACCACAGAACCAGCTGGCGGGTCTCGGCGTTCATCTCCAGGCGCAGCGTCGGATCCTCGGCTACCAGCCTGGCCAGTGCCTGCGACATCTTGTCCTCATCGGCCTTGGATTTGGCCGTGATCGCCACGGGCAGCAGCGGCTCCGGCATTGCCCACGACTCCATGATCAGCGGGCGGTCCTTGTCGGACAGCGTGTCTGATGTTTCCGCGCTGGAGAGCTTCGCTACGGCGCAGATGTCGCCGGCGACGCATTGCGCCACGTTCCGCTGCTGCTTGCCCAGCGGCGACGTCAGCGCGCCCACCCGCTCGTCCTGGTCGTGGTCGGCGTGGCCGCGAGCGGCCCGGCCATGACCGGATACGTGCACCACGGCGTCGGGCCGCAGGGTGCCGGAGAACACCCGGACCAGGCTGATCCGGCCGACATACGGGTCTGAGGTGGTCTTCACGACCTCGGCGAGCAGCGGGCCGGCCGGGTCGCAGGACAAACCGGTGGCCGGCTTGCCGTCCACGGTGGTCACCGCAGGCAGCGGGTGCTCCTGCGGGGCGGGGAAGGCCTGCGTGATGACTTCGACCAGCTCGGCGATGCCGATGCCGTGCGGGGCCGACGCCGCGAGCACCGGGTAGAAGCTGCCACGCGCCACTGCCTTCTCCAGGTCCTCGATGAGGCCCTTGACGTCGAGATCGTCACCGGCGAGGTAGGAGTCCATGAGGCTTTCGTCTTCGCTCTCCTGGATGATCGCCTCGATCAGCGCGCTGCGTGACTCCGCGAGGCCGTCGGCCTGGCCAGGCTCAGGGCTGCTCTCCGTGCGGCTGCCGCCCGAATAGTCATAGAACTGCCCCGAAAGCAGCCCGATCAGCCCGCGGACGCCGCCCTGTGCGCCCGCCACCGGCAGGTACAGGGGCGCTACCGAGTCGCCGAACGCCTCGCGGCAGGCGGCAAGCGCCTCGCTGAAGTCGGCGCGGTGGTGATCGATCTTGGTGATGACTACGGCCCGCGGCATGCCGACAGCCGCGCACTCGTCCCACAGCAGCTTGGTCAGGCCGTCTACGCCCTCGGCCGCTGAGACAGTGAAGAGCGCGGCGTCGGCGGCCCGCAGGCCAGCGCGCAGGTCGCCGGTGAAGTCAGCGTATCCGGGGGTGTCCAGCAGGTTGACCTTGACGCCGGCGTGCACGATCGGCGCCAGGGCGAGGTTCACCGACCGCTGCTGCCTGACCTCGACCTCGTCGAAGTCGCTGACCGTCGAGCCGTCCTCGACCCGTCCGGCGCGCTGGATCGCCCCGGTTCCGACGAGCAGCGCCTCGACCAGGGTCGTCTTTCCCGCTCCTGAATGGCCGACCAGCGCCACGTTGCGCACGCTGTCGGGCTGGTCGGCCGAGGGTGCCCTGCCCGCGGCTCCAGCTGTGCCCGTCTTCTCCGCCATCCGCACCGCCTCCTGTTGCTCCCTCTTCGGCTGCTGCACGACCAGCCTTTACCTGCCGGCATGCGATCACAAGTCCCCGGGAAGGAATCACCCGTCGTGTCCCGATTCTGCAGGCCGTTCCGACAGTGGGCGTACCCATCCTGACCTCGGAGCGCCAGTAGGATCAGACGGCCATGCTCACCGTGCTACGCCCCGCCATCGCCCGGCTCCTGACGCCGGTAGGAACCGCGCTGGCCAGGACGCCAATCACGCCCAACGAGCTCACCGTCACCGGCACCATCGGGATGAGCGCTGGCGCGCTCGCGCTGTTCCCCACCGGGCACCTGTTCGCGGGCACGATGGTCTGCACCGGATTCGTCTTCACCGACATGCTCGACGGGACGCTGGCCAGGATCAAGGGGACGACCGGCGCCTTCGGCGCGTTCCTCGACTCGACCCTGGACCGGGTCGCGGACGCCGCGGTCTTCGCCGGCCTCGCCGCCTGGTTCGTGCTCGGCGGCCACAGCAGGCTGCTGGCCGGGGTGGCGCTGTACTGCCTGGTGGCCGGCATACTGGTGTCATACGCCAAGGCACGGGCCGAAGGCCTGGGCCTGCGCTGCGACGTCGGGATCGCCGAACGGAGCGAGCGGCTGCTGATCGGCCTGGTCGCCACGGGCCTGTCCGGACTTGGCGTACCGTATGTCCTTCCTGTGGGGCTCTGGCTGCTCGCGGCGGCCAGCACCGTCACGTTCGGCCAGCGGGTTCTCGCCGTGCGCCGGGAAGCCGCCCTCGCCTCCGGGAATAACGCAGGAACCGGTTCAGGAGGTGACGACGGATGCCCGGACTGAGGGACAGGATCACCGACGCGGGCTACGGGCTCGCCTGGTCCCTGGTCTGCCGGTTGCCGGAGTCCTGGGCGCGTGGCGCGTTCAGGTTCGGCGCCGACGTCGCCTGGCGCCGCCAGGGCCCCCGGGTCCAGATCCTTGAGGCGAACCTGCGCCGGGTCGTCGGCCCCGGCGCGTCGGGCGCGGACCTGCGCGCGCTGTCCAGGGATGCGATGCGCTCGTACGGGCGGTACTGGTTCGAGGTGTTCCGGCTGCCGGTCATCCCGGTGCAGCGGCTGATCAGCGAGATGCACGATTCCGGCGACGTTGACAAGGCCTTCGGCTACCTCGCCGCCGGCCGCGGGGTGATCTTCGCCCTGCCGCACATGGGCAACTGGGATCAGGCCGGCGCATGGATCATCAACCGCGGGGCAGGTTCTTTCACGACGGTCGCCGAGCGCGTGCAGCCCGAGTCGGTCTACGAGCGGTTCGTCGCCTTCCGCGAGGGACTCGGCATGGAGGTGCTCGCCGCGAGCGGGGGAGCGAGCAGGTTCGGGATACTGGCGCAGCGGCTGCGCGCGGGCCGGGTCGTCTGCCTACCGTGTGACCGGGATGTCACAGGCGCGGGTATCGAGGTGGAATTCTTTGGCGAGAAGGCGCGGATGATGGGCGGCCCCGCCGCGCTCGCCGTTCAGACCGGAGCCGCGCTGATGCCAGCGGTCATGTGGTTCGAGGGCGAGCAGTGGGGCGTGCACATATACGAAGAGATCCCGGTGCCGGCCGAAGGGGACAGGAAGCGGAAGATAGCGGCCATGACTCAGCAGCTCGCGCAGGTTTTCGAGGGCGGCATCAGGGAGCATCCGGCCGACTGGCACATGCTGCAGCGAGTCTTCGTCGCCGACCTTGACCCGGCCAGGCTGGCCGCGGCAGACGCAGCAACAGCCGCGGACGGCACAGGCGCAGCCGCGGACGGCACAGGCGCAGCCGCGGACGGCACAGGCGCAGCCGCGGACGGCACAGGCGCAGCCGCGGACGGCACAGCCGCGATGGCGGACGAGCCATGAAGATCGGCCTGGTCTGCCCGTACAGCTGGGATGTGCCTGGCGGCGTCCAGGAGCACATCAGGGGCCTCGCGGAGGCCCTGCTCGAGCTGGGCCACCAGGTGTCCGTCATCTCGCCCGCCGATGACGACACGCCGCTGCCCGACTACGTGGTCCCGGCCGGCCGGGCCGTCCCCGTCCCCTACAACGGAGCGGTGGCCAGGATGGCCTTCGGATTCCTGTCGGCCAGCCGGGTCCGCAGGTGGGTCAGGGATGGCGGGTTCGACGTCCTGCACGTGCACGAGCCGACCGCGCCGAGCCTCTCGCTGCTCGCCTGCTGGGTAGCCGACGGCCCGATCGTGGCCACCTTCCATACGGCGAACCCGCGGTCCAGGATCCTGCATGCTGCGCAGCCGATCCTGCAGCCCGCGCTGGAGAAGATCAGCGGCCGGATCGCCGTCTCCGAGGCGGCGCGGACCACGCTGGTCGAGCATCTCGGCGGCGACGCGGTGCTGATACCCAACGGCATCGCGGTGCGCAGATTCGAGAAGGCTGACCCGCTGCCCGGCTGGCCTGGACCTGGCGGCGCCCTCGGCTTCGTCGGCCGGATCGACGAGCCGCGCAAGGGACTGCAGGTGATGATGCGCGCATTCGAGATCCTCGGCGCGCAGCGCCCCGGCGTGCGGCTGCTCATCGCCGGCCCGGGTGATGCCGAGGAGGCGCTCGAAGGGCTGCCCGCCGGCCTGCTGCCGCGGATCGTGCTGCTCGGCCAGGTCAGCGAGGAAGACAAGATCCGCGTGTATCACTCGGTCGACGTGTTCTGCGCGCCCAACACCGGCGGCGAGAGCTTCGGATACGTGCTTGCCGAGGCGATGGCGGCGAGCGCGCCGATCGTCGCGAGCGATCTTGAGGCGTTCCGGCGGGTACTGCGGGCCGGTGCGGCAGGCGAGCTGTTCGAGCCAGGCAGCGCGGCGGGGCTGGCCGCGGCGGCCGGCCGGCTCCTCGATCAGCCAGCCCTTCGGGTCAGCCTGTCGGCGGCCGCGGCGGCCGCGGTGCGTGCCTACGACTGGCCGGTGGTCGCGCGTGACGTCCTGGCCGTCTACGCGGCAGTGGTGCCCGGTGCCGGCCACGTGGCGGTGGCCAGGTGACCACCGTCATCGTGGTCGTGGTCGCCTTGGTCGCGGTCATGGGTGTCTATGTGTCCTGGCGCGCGGGCAGGCTCGACCGGCTGCATGCGCGGCTTGAGACGGCTCGCGCGGCGCTCGACGCGGCGCTGGTGCGGCGCAGCTCGGTGGCGATGGAGTTCGCCTCCTCCGGCCTGCTCGATCCGGCCACCAGCCTGCTGCTGGCCGGGGCGGCCCACGACGCGAGGTCCGCCAGCGAGGCGCGCGAGCTGCCGGAGAGTGACCTGACCAGGGCGCTGCGGGCGGCTGTCGGCCAGCCAGGTTTCCTGGCGACGCTGACCGGCCGGGAAGACGCGGCCGAGCTGCTGACCGAACTTGAGGGCGCCGCGCATCAGGTGTTCCTGGCCAGGAAGTTCTACAACGACGCGGTAGCGGCCACCAGGTCGGCGCGCCGGCGCTGGCTGGTAAGGCTGTTCCACCTGGCCGGGGGCGCCGCGCTGCCGGAATTCTTCGAGATCGACGACTCCCTGGTCGCGCCGGGACAGGGCGGCCACGGCGCCGACATGCCGCGCCTGACCAGCTGAGCCGACCTGCCGCGGCTGACCGGCAGAACCGGCTGACCGGCAGAACCGGCTCTGAGTCGGCGGCCGGCAGAACCGGCTGGCCTGGCTGAATCTGCTATCCAGCAAGGTCAGCGCCTACCATGGAGAGAGCTATGCCAGGTGCGATCTAGCGAGGTTACTGATGCCTTTCCCCAGTTCCGGCGATTCGGTCGGTTCGGCCAGTTCGGTGCGTTCCGGTAGGTACCCAGGCTCGCCCGCGGCAGAGGGCACAGCCGCAGCGCAGGCCGGAGGCGCCCCGGCCCAGACCGGGACGCAGCGCGTCAAGCGCGGCATGGCCGACATGCTCAAGGGCGGCGTGATCATGGATGTCGTTACGCCTGAGCAGGCCAAGATCGCCGAGGATGCCGGTGCGGTGGCGGTGATGGCGCTGGAACGGGTGCCCGCCGACATCCGCGCTCAAGGTGGCGTGGCCCGGATGAGCGACCCGGACATGATCGACGGGATCATTGCGGCGGTATCCATCCCGGTGATGGCCAAGTGCCGGATCGGGCACTTCGCTGAGGCGCAGGTCCTGCAGGCAATCGGGGTCGACTACATCGACGAGTCCGAGGTGCTGACGCCCGCCGACGAGGCGCACCACGTTGACAAGTGGGAGTTCACCGTGCCGTTTGTCTGCGGCGCCACCAACCTGGGCGAAGCGCTCCGCAGAATTGCCGAGGGCGCCGCGATGATCAGGTCGAAAGGCGAGGCGGGCACCGGCAACGTGGTCGAGGCGACCAGGCACATGCGCCGCATCAGGGCCGAGATCAGGCGGCTGGCCACGTTGCCGGCGGAGGAGCTCTACAGCGCCGCCAAGGACCTGCAGGCACCCTGCGAGCTGGTGGCTGAGGTGGCCAGGGCCGGCCAGCTGCCGGTCGTGCTCTTCACCGCCGGCGGCCTCGCGACGCCGGCCGACGCGGCGATGATGATGCAGCTCGGCGCCGACGGTGTCTTCGTCGGGTCCGGGATCTTCAAGGCGGGTAACCCGGCCGCACGTGCCGCGGCGATCGTCAAGGCCACCACCTTCTATGACGACCCGGACGTCATCGCCAAGGTGTCCAGGGGCCTCGGCGAGGCCATGGTCGGGATCAACCTGGACACACTGCCCGCCGAGCAGCACTACGCAAGCCGCGGCTGGTGACCGGGGGAAGGTTGGTGATCGGAGGAGGGAGGCCGGCTATCGGCGTGCTCGCGCTGCAAGGCGACGTCGCCGAGCACCTGCGCGCGCTCGGCGAGACGGGCGCCCGCGGCGTCCCGGTCCGCAGGCCGGACGAGCTGGAGTCCGTCGACGGGCTGATCATCCCCGGTGGCGAGTCCACCACGATGTGGAAGCTGGCGGTCATCTTCGACCTGGCGGAACCGCTCCGCAAGCGGATCAGCTCGGGGATGCCGGCCTTCGGTTCCTGCGCTGGCATGATCTTGCTGGCCACCCGGCTGGTACAAGCGGCCAGCGACCAGGAGACGCTCGGCGCGATCGAGATGACGGTCCGCAGGAATGGCTTCGGCAGGCAGGCGGACTCCTTCGAGAGCGACATCGCGCTCCGCGGGATCGGCGGCCCGGATTACCACGCGGTCTTCATCAGGGCGCCCTGGGTGGAGGAAACCAGCGACGAGGTCGAGATTCTCGCGACTGAGCCGCGCACGGGTAGGATCGTCGCGGTCCGCCAGGGACCCGCGCTGGCGACGGCGTTTCATCCTGAGCTCACGCCGGACTGGCGGATCCACAGGCTCTTCGTTGACATGGTGAGGGAACGGTCATGAGCGGCCACTCGAAGTGGGCTACCACTAAGCACAAGAAGGCCGTCATCGACGCCCGCCGCGGCAAGCTGTTCGCGAAGCTGATCAAGAATGTGGAGGTGGCGGCGCGGACCGGCGGCGGTGACCCGGCAGGCAACCCGACGCTCTACGACGCCGTGCAGAAGGCCAAGAAGAACTCGGTGCCGAACGACAACATCGACCGTGCGGTCCGCCGTGGCGCCGGCCTGGAGGCCGGCGGGGCCTCCTACGAGCAGATCACCTACGAGGGCTACGCCCCGGGGGGCGTAGCGGTGCTGGTGGAGTGCCTGACCGACAACAGGAACCGGGCCGCTTCGGACGTGCGGACCGCGTTCTCAAGGAACGGCGGGTCCATGGCTGACCCGGGATCTGTCTCCTACCTGTTCCACCGGAAGGGCGTGGTGCTCGTCGGCAAGGCGACCGGGGCGAGCGAGGACGACGTGCTCGCCGCGGTGCTCGAGTCCGGTGCCGAGGAGGTTAACGACATCGGCGAGTCACTTGAGGTGGTCAGCGAGGCGACCGATCTGCACGCGGTGCGTGCCGCGCTGCGGCAGGCCGGCATCGAGTACGACTCCGCCGAGACGCCCTTCCTGCCGACTGTCGAGGTGGAACTGGACGAGGAGCGGGCCAAACGGGTGTTCCGGCTGATCGAGGCGATCGAGGACTCCGACGACGTGCAGGATGTCTACGCGAACTATTCGGTGTCCGACGAGATCATGGAGAAGATCGGATGACCCGCCTCGCGGGGCCGAGCTCATGACCGGGCCGGGCCTGGTGATCCGCCAGCTGACCCTGGATGACGATCTCCAGGCCGAGATCGAATTGCGCCGCCAGGCGTTCGGCCCGTTGACCGATGCGGACCGGGACCGGACCCTCGCGATGACAGCGGACAGCGTCTCGGCCGGGCGGCACCTCGGGGTCTTCGACCGCCAGCGGATGATCGGGGCGGCCAGGTACCTGGATATGCGGCAATGGTGGCACGGCCGGAGCGTCCCGATGGCCGGCGTGTCAGGTGTCAAGGTCGCGCCGGAAGATCGCGGCCGCGGCGTGGGGAAAGCGCTGATGACCGAGCTGCTCGGGCTGATCGCCGGTCGCGGCTACCCGGTTTCGGTGCTCTATCCCGCGACCACGCCGATCTACCGGTCGCTGGGCTGGGAGCTCGCGGGCGGCCAGTACGAGGCGGTGCTGCCGTCCCGATCACTCGGCTCGCTGCTGCCGCCCGACGTTGGCGCGCCGCCGCCGACCGGCTCGCTTCGCCGGGCCGGCCCTGATGACGCGGCTGAGGTGGTCGAGGTCGTCGGCGCGGTGCACGAGGCGGCCAGGCACTGCGGGGCCGCCACCCGCACCGCAGCCGACGTCCGGCGCTGGCTGTCCGATCCGCACCTGTCCGGCTACCTGGCCGGGGACGGCTTCCTTGCCTACCGCTGGCACGGCGACAACGAGATCCTGGTCGAATGGGCGGTGGCAGCGTCGGCGCAGACCACCAGGGCGATGTGGGCTGTCGTCGGCTCGCATGCATCCATCGCCAGCCGGGTACGGGCGCAGCTGTCCCCTGATGATCCGGTCGGCTGGCTGACCCGCGAGGCCGATCTCGGCCTGGTGGACCGCAGGCACTGGATGCTGCGGGTGCTCGACGCCCGGGCGGCCATCGCGGCCCGCGGCTTCCCCGCGGCGGCCGGAGTCGCCGCGGCGATCCGGCTTGATGACGCCAGCATCCCGGCGAACTCGGGCCGGTGGCTGCTGGAGGTCAGCGGCGGGAAGGGAACCCTCAACCCGGGCAGAACGGATAACCCCGGGCCGGTGCCTGCTGTCCCGCCGGTCTCGCTCGGCGCCCGCGGCTTCGCCGCGCTGTTCGCCGGAACCCCGCTACAGACACTCCGTACCGCCGGGCTGGCTGCCGGCGGGGACCCGGTGACCGACGATGCCCTGGACTGCGCGTTCGCCGGGACTCCGTTCCTGCTGGACTATTTCTGACCGTCCGGTGCTGGTGACCGCCCAGGCCGGCTGGCGGCCTCGGGCCGGCCGGCCGCGACACGCCGCAGAGTGTCCCGCCGCGGCGTCCGCTCAGCCGGTAGTGTCCTAGCCGAACAAGAGTTCGCAACCGACCTTGATGGGTGAGCGGCATGCGTGTGCTCGGCGTCGATCCCGGTCTCACCAGATGCGGCCTCGGGGTCATCGACGGCGAGCCGGGCAAGACCCTGACACTGGTGGCGACAGACGTGATCAGGACCGAGGCCGGGGACGACATCGCGGCGCGGCTGCTGGCACTGGAGCAGCGGATCGAGCAGTGGCTGACCGCCTACCAGCCGGACGCGGTCGCGGTCGAGCGGGTCTTCAGCCAGCACAACGTGCGGACCGCGATGGGTACCGCGCAGGCCGGAGCGGTCGCCATCGTCTGCGCGGCCCGCCGCAACCTGCCGGTCGCCCTGCACACCCCGAGCGAGGTGAAGGCGGCGGTCACCGGCAACGGCCGGGCCGGTAAAGCGCAGGTGACGCTAATGGTGGCACGGCTGCTTGCGATGCCTGACCCGCCCCGGCCCGCTGACTCGGCCGACGCGCTCGCGCTGGCGATCTGCCATCTGTGGCGCGGCGCGGCGCAGCGGCGGCTGGCGGTGGCCGTGGCGGCGGCGCGGACTGGCGGGGCGCAGCGGTCCGGCGGGGCGCAGCGGTCCGGCGGAGCCCAGCCGGCCGGCCGGGCGCACCGTACGCAACGGGCCGGCGCGGCTCAGCGCGCGGCGACGGGAGGGAACTGATGATCGCGCATCTGGACGGGGTTGTCTGCTCGGTGGCGCCGGAGGGCGCAGTCATCGAAGTCGGCGGGGTCGGGCTGCTCGTCCAGTGCACGCCGGGAACGCTCGCCGGGCTCAGGACCGGTCAGCACGCCAAGGTGGCGACCTCCCTGGTGGTCCGGGAGGACGCGCTCACCTTGTACGGCTTCGCCGACGAGGACGAGCGAAATACTTTCGAGCTGCTGCAGACCGCCAGCGGGGTCGGGCCGCGGCTGGCGCTCGCGATGCTCGCCGTGTTCAGCCCCGACGGCCTGCGCCGGGCGATCGCCGGCGAGGATCTCGGCGCGCTGACCACGGTGCCGGGCATCGGCCGCAAGGGCGCGCAGCGAATCGTCCTTGAGCTGGCCGGCCGGCTTGGCTCGCCGGCCGATGTCGCTGCCGTGGGTAGCGCCGCTGGCGTACCGGCCCAGTCCGGGCGGCCGGCCCCCTGGCGGGATCAGGTCCGGGCCGGCCTGGTCAGCCTGGGCTGGCAGCCGCGCGACGCCGACCAGGCCATCGCGGCGGTCGAGCCCGAGCTGCGGACCGGCTCGGCCGCGGTCCAGGACGGTCCGGACGTGGATGTCGCCGTGGCGCTGCGCGCCGCGCTTCGGCTGCTGGGGCGTACGTGACCGGCGCCGATCCGGCGCGGGCAGCCGGGGCAGCAGCCGCGGACGCCGGTCCCGGCCAGGACCGGCTGGTGTCGCCGGTGGCCGAAGCCGACGACCGGCTGATCGAAGGCGCCTTGCGGCCGAAACGGCTTGGCGAGCTGGTTGGTCAGGGCCGGGTCCGGGAGCAGCTCTCGCTGGTCCTTGAGGGCGCGCTTGGCCGCGGCACGCCGCCCGATCACGTGCTGCTTTCCGGCCCCCCAGGGCTTGGCAAGACCACGATTGCCATGATCATCGCTGCCGAGCTCAGCGCGCCGCTCCGGATCACCAGCGGACCCGCGATCGAGCGGGCCGGAGACCTGGCCGCGGTGCTGTCCACGCTGAGCGAGGGCGAGGTGGTGTTCATCGACGAGATCCACCGCGTCGCCAGGCCGGCCGAGGAGATGCTCTACCTGGCCATGGAGGACTTCCGGGTCGACGTCGTGATCGGGAAGGGACCAGGGGCCACCGCCATCCCGCTGGATATCGCGCCGTTCACCCTGGTCGGCGCGACCACGAGGGCCGGGCTGCTGCCGGCGCCGCTGCGGGACAGGTTCGGCTTCACCGCGCACCTCGACTTCTACGAGCCAGCGGAACTCGAGGTCATCGTGCGCAGGTCCGCTGGCCTGCTCAGGGTGGCACTGCGCGATGACGGCGCGGCGGAGATCGCCGGCCGGTCCCGTGGCACGCCGCGAATCGCCAACCGGCTGCTGCGCCGGGTCCGCGACTACGCGGAGGTCCGCGCCGACGGGATCGTGACCAGGGCCGTCGCGCGCGCCGCGCTCGAGGTGTACGAGGTCGATGACAGCGGCCTCGACCGGCTAGACCGTGCGGTGCTTTCCGCGCTGGTCCGGAGGTTCGGCGGGGGGCCGGTCGGCCTGTCCACCCTCGCGGTCGCGGTGGGCGAGGAGGCGGAGACGGTCGAGGTCGTCGTCGAGCCATTCCTGGTCCGGGCCGGCCTGATCGCCCGGACGCCGCGCGGCCGGGTGGCGACCCCGGCCGCCTGGGCGCAGCTCGGGCTGCCCGTCCCGGTACCGCCTGACGCCGGTCCCCAGGGCGGCGCTGACACGCTTTTCAGCTGATGAGCGCGGTACTGTCGGTGCCGGAGCCGGACCGCCAGGCAGGTGACGGGCGGTCGCGGCCTGGTCACGATCACTCGGCAGACGCCGTAGCCTGTTGGTGCGTCGCCTAGGCGCCGCTACACTTCGGCAGTTGGTCAAATGACGTCGCCTGGCAGCGGTACCGGCCTGGTCGGTTCGCGGCCGGGGCCGGTCCCGGCCAGTGCGGCAATCAACGGAAGGAAGCCCCGCGATGGGGAACATAGTTCTCGCAGCCGCCACCAAGTCGTCCAGCGGCAATTACCTGCCCCTCCTGTTCATCGCGGTGCTCTTCGTCATCCTGTACGTGGTGATGATCAGGCCGCAGCGGAACAAGCAGCGCCAGGCGGTGCAGATGCAGCGCGAGGTGGTTCCTGGCCAGCGCGTCCGCACGACCGCCGGGATCTACGGCACCATCACGTCGGTGGACGACGCCGACGTCGTCGTCGAGGTAGCGCCGGGCGTCAACATCCGGATGCTGCGGCGGGCGGTCATGGACGTGCTGAGCGATGACAGCCCGGGCGGTGGCGATCCGTCGCAGCCGCAGGCCGGCTTCGGCGAGGATCAGTCCCAGACCACCTTCGGCGACGGTCATCAGCCGGGCACGTTCGGTGACAGCTCAGCGGAGGACTGGAACTCCCAGGACCGGAATCCGCAGGTGTGATGCGGGCCCCATCAAGTTAAGGACAGCGAGAAGTGGCTCCCCCAAGCACCAAGTTGTCTCGTCCCTGGCGCCCGATCGCGGTGCTCGCCGTGATCATCGTCTTCATGCTGGCCGGGATTATCGGCAGCGAGGCGGCGCATCCCGGCAGCTGGCACAAGAACTTCAGGATCGGCCTTGGCCTCGATCTGTCCAGCGGCACCACCGTGACGCTGAAGGCGGTCACCCCGAATTCGAAGAAAGAGCCCAGCCAGACGGCGATGAACGAGGCCAGGTCGATCATTTTGAACCGGGTCAACGGGGCCGGTTTCACCGGCGCCGAGGTCAACCAGCAGGGCCCGGACATCATCACCGTCGCGGTGCCGGGTAAGGGCGCGCAGCAGGTGGAGAGCCTGGTCGGCCGGACCGCCTTGCTGCGGTTCCGCCAGGTGCTGCTGGTGGCGCCGAACCTGACCACCTCGACGACCAGCCCATCGGCGACCCCGACCCCATCCGCGTCGGCCACCCCGGCCAAGAGCGCCGCGAAGTCATCGGCGAAGGCCGCCGCATCGCCGAGCAGCACGCCGTCGCCGTCCTCGGCCGCCAAGCTGTCCACGGTCGCAGACGGCCAGGGCAACGCCAAATTGGTCAGCCCGGCCGTTAAGACCCTGTTCAACAAGCTGAACTGCGACAACCCCAAGTGGCAGCAGGAGATCTACGGCCCGAACTCACTGGCCTGGGACGACGTCAACAGCCAGATCGTGGCGTGCTACCAGGGCGAGAAGTACGTGCTTGACAAGGCGCCGGTGACCGGCGAGATGCTGAGCTCGGCCAGCGCCGGGCTCAACTCGACGAACGGCCAGTGGCAGGTCAACCTCAACTTCAACGGCGAGGGCACCAAGAACTTCGGCACCCTGAGCTCATCGATGTTCAGTAAATACAATGGCTCAGCCACCAACCCGCTCAACAACTTCGCGATCGTGCTGGACGGCGTGCCGGTGTCCGTCGCCTATATCCAGCAGCCGATCACCACCGGCCAGGGTGAGATCAACGGCTCGTTCACCGAGAACCAGGCCGATTACCTGGCGAACGTGCTGACCTACGGGCACCTCCCGCTGAGCTTCCAGAACGAGTCCACCGAGTCGATCTCGGCCCAGCTCGGCTCGGCGCAGCTGCACGCGGGCCTGGTGGCAGGCGCGATCGGCCTGCTGCTCGTGGTGGTCTACTCGTTCCTCTACTACCGCGGCCTCGGCCTGGTGTCGGTCTCCAGCCTGGCCATCGCGGCGGCGCTGGCGCTGATGTCGGTGATCCTGCTCAGCAAGTACGAGAATTTCACGCTCAACCTGGCCGGCGTGGCCGGCCTGATCGTCGCTATCGGGATCACCGCCGACTCGTTCGTGGTCTTCTTCGAGCGGCTCAGGGACGAGGTACGAGAGGGCAGATCGCTGCGGCCCGCGGTGGAGCGTGGCTGGAAGCGGGCCCGGCGGACGATCCTGGTCTCCGACACGGTGTCCTTCCTCGCCGCGGCACTGCTGTATTACTTCTCCATCGGCGACGTCAAGGGCTTCGCGTTTACCCTCGGGCTCACCACCGTGATCGACATCGTGGTGGTCTTCCTGTTCACCAAGCCGATGGTGACGATCCTGGCCAGGACGAAGTTCTATGGCGAGGGGCACCCGCTGTCCGGGCTTGATCCGGCCAGGCTCGGCGCCAGATCGCCGTGGCGCGGCGCCAGGCGCCCGGTGGCCAGGCCAGCGACCGGCCCGGCCAGCGGCCCAGCCACTGGCGGAGCCAGCGCCACCGCGGCAAGCCCGTCCCGGACCACCCCGAAGGAGGCGTGATGTCCTGGATCGGCAACATCGCCGGCCGGCTGTACCGCGGCGAGGTCTCCTTCGACTTCGTCGGCAGGCGGCGGCTGTGGTACACGATCTCCGGCCTGATCCTGGTGATCAGCCTGGCCGCGCTGTTCGGCCGCGGGCTTAACGAGAGCGTCGACTTCAAGGGCGGCTCGGTCTTCCTGTTCAAGGCGCCCGCCGCCAGCCAGGCGCAGATCCGCTCGACGGTCGCCGCCGCCGGCGGCGGTCCCGGTGCGGTCGTCCAGACGGTCGGGCTCGGCAGCCACGCCAGCTGGCAGGTGCAGACCGAGAAGCTCAGCTTCCCCGAGCAGGTGAAGATCCAGAATGCGATCGCCGCCGACCTGCACCCGGTCGGCGGGGCGAAGGCGATCAGCAGCACGTTCATCGGGCCGACCTGGGGGAGCCAGATCTCGCAGAAGGCCCTGGAAGCGCTGATCGCGTTCCTGGTCGTGATCGTGATCTACCTGTCGATCGCGTTCGAGTGGAAGATGGCCACCGCTGCGCTGGTGGCACTGGCGCACGACATCGTTATCACGATCGGGGTGTACGCCCTCGCTGGCTTCCAGGTCAGCCCGGCTACCGTGATCGGGCTGCTCACCATCCTCGGTTACTCGCTGTATGACACCGTGGTCGTGTTCGACAAGGTCAGGGAGAATACGGCCGGCCTGCTCGGTACCAGCCGGAGCACTTACAGCCAGGCAGCCAACCTGGCGCTGAACCAGACGCTGGTCAGGTCGATCAATACCTCGCTGATCGCGCTGCTGCCGGTGGCCGCGATCCTGGTGACCGGCATCACGCTGCTCGGGCCCGGCGAGCTCGAGGACCTGGCACTGGTGCTGTTCGTCGGCATGCTGTCCGGCACCTACTCCTCGATCTGCATCGCGACGCCGGTGCTGGCCGCCCTCAAGGAGCGCGAGCCGCAGTACAAGGCGCTGGCCAAGCGGGTCGCGCTGCGCGCCTCGGGCGGCCGGGCGGCGCAGCGGGCCAAGGCCAAGGCGGCGGCCGGGCCGGACGGCCGCGGCGCCAGTGCCGTCGGCACCGCCGAGCCCGCCGAGCCCGCCGACCCGGCCGACGACGAGGCCGCGGCGGATAGCGGCGCGTTCGCTGATCAAGGTCCGGATGAGCGCGTCCCAGCGGCGCGGGGCGCAGCCGCGGCGCCGCGCGCTGGTTCCGGCGCCCGGCCCGGGCCGCGGCAGCAGCCCAGGCGAACCAGCGCGGCCAAGCGGCGCCCGGCGGGCAAGAAGAAGCGCCGGTAGGCGGCGCCGGTGTCCAGCGGGCTGGCCGCAGCCGGACCTGACGTCGCTGCGCTGATCGGAGCGACAATCAGGGACATCCACGACTACCCGCAGCAGGGCGTGGTGTTCAAGGACATCACGCCGCTGCTGGCGGATGGTGCGGCGTTCAGCGCGGTGGTGGGCGCGCTCGCGGCCGGTCACGACCGGATCGACAAGGTGGCAGGCATCGAGGCGCGGGGCTTCATCCTCGCGGCGCCGGTCGCCTGCCAGCTCGGCGCCGGGTTCGTGCCGATACGCAAGCAGGGCAAGCTGCCAGGGCCTACCCACGTGGAGTCTTATCAGCTCGAATACGGCACGGCGACGATTGAAGTCCATACCGACGCGTTCCGGCCAGGCGAGCGGGTGCTGATCGTCGATGACGTCCTCGCCACCGGCGGTACTGCGGCCGCGACCGCTGAGCTTGTCCGGCGCAGCGGCGCGCAGATCGTCGCGGTGGCCGTCCTGATCGAGCTTTCCTTCCTCAGCGGCCGGTCCAATCTGGGCGGTCTGGACGTGCGCTCGCTGCTCGCCATATAGCGGGCTCGCACAGATGCCGGGCACTTCGGTAACCGCTCCTCGGTAGACTGGATGCCTAGCGGACGTGAGGAGCGCATGTGGCCGGTGACGTTGCGACGGCCGGCACGGCCGGAGCTGGTGTTACCCAGGCCGCCGCGGGTGAGCCCGAGCAAGACGGCGCGAAGGTACCTGCAGCGGATGACGGGGTGGCCCAGGTCAATGGCGCGCGCGCCGTTGCCGGCGGAGCCGGGCCGGACAGCGAGGCAGCTGGGGGCAGCGCGGGCGCGGCGTCGGCTCCGGACGACGCGACTGGATCATCAGGTGCCGAGAGCGCCGACCCGCCGGGCGTGCCTGCCGATCCGCCTGCCGTGCTGGCAGACCTGCCCGCGGCACCCGCTGGCGCCGCCGGTGTCCGGCGCAGGCTCGCCAGGCTCGGGGCGCCGCGCGGCGGCGGTGCCAACCCGGTGCTTGAGCCGCTGATCAAGACGGTCCGCGCGACGCATCCCAAGGCCGATGTGCGGCTGATCGAGCGTGCCTACGATGTCGCCGCCCAGATGCACGCCGGGCAGGTACGCAAGAGCGGGGATCCCTACATCACCCATCCGCTCGCGGTGACCACGATCCTCGCCGAGCTCGGCATGAACCACGAGACATTGTGCGCTGCGCTGCTGCACGACACGATCGAGGACACCGCGTACACGCTGGACGAGCTCCGCCGCGATTTCGGCGACGACATCGCCGCGCTGGTCGACGGGGTGACCAAGCTCGACAAGGTCAGGTACGGCGACGCCGCCCAGGCCGAGACGGTCCGCAAGATGGTCGTCGCGATGTCACGGGACATCAGGGTCCTGGTGATCAAGCTCGCCGACCGGCTGCACAACATGCGCACCCTCCGCTACCTGCCGCGGGCCAAGCAGGAGCAGAAGTCACGCGAGGTACTGGAGATCTTCGCGCCGCTCGCGCACCGGCTCGGGATGAACACCGTCAAATGGGAACTCGAGGACCTGGCGTTCGCCACCCTGTTCCCGAAGCGCTACGACGAGATCGCCCGGCTGGTGTCGGAACGCGCGCCGCGGCGCGACGTGTTCCTGCAGGACGTGATCGAGGATGTCTCGGCTGACCTCCGCGAGGCGAAGATCAAGGCCAGGGTCACCGGACGGCCGAAGCACTACTACTCCGTCTATCAGAAGATGATCGCCCGGAATGTCGGGTTCGATGATATCTACGACCTGGTGGGCATCCGGGTGCTAGTCGATTCGGTGCGCGACTGCTACGCGGCGCTCGGTACCGTTCACGCGCGGTGGAACCCCGTGCCAGGGCGGTTCAAGGACTACATCGCGATGCCGAAGTTCAATATGTACCAGTCCCTGCACACCACGGTGATCGGCCCGGAGGGCAAGCCCGTGGAGCTGCAGCTCAGGACCTGGGGCATGCACAGGCGGGCCGAGTACGGCGTGGCGGCGCACTGGAAGTACAAGGAGGAGACGACCACAGGCGGCCGCAGCGCCGCCGACCTGGCCTGGCTCAGGCAGCTTGTCGACTGGCAGCGCGAGACCACCGACCCGGCCGAGTTCCTCGAATCGCTCAGGTTCGACCTGGGCGCCGGAGAGGTTTACGTTTTCACCCCGCGCGGCGAGGTCATCGCGCTGCCGCAGGGCGCCACCCCGGTCGACTTCGCCTACGCGATCCACACCGAGGTAGGCCATCGGACCATCGGCGCCCGGGTCAACGGCCGCCTGGTGGCCCTGGAGTCCGCGCTGAACAACGGCGACACCGTGGAGATCTTCACCTCCAAGGCAGCAGACGCGGCGCCGAGCAGGGACTGGCTGGGGTTCGTCAAGAGCGCCAGGGCCCGCAACAAGATCAGGCACTGGTTCTCCAAGGAACGCAGGGAAGCGGCGGCCGAGACGGGCAAGGCCGCGATCGCCCGGGCCATGCGCAAGCAGGGGCTGCCGCTGCAGCGGCTGGCCACCGGCGACGCGCTGGTTGCGATGGCCCGCGAACTCAAGTACGCGGACCTCTCCTCGCTCTACGCCGCGATCGGCGAAGGGCACGTGAGTGCCCAGTCGGTAGTCGCGAAGCTGGTCAGGTCGGCTGGCGGCATCGCCGGGGCCCAGGAGGACCTGGCCGAGACCACAATGCTCACCCGGGCGCCGAAGGCCAGGCCGGTAGGCGACTCCGGCGTCGTGGTCGAGGGGTCGGCCGATGTCTGGGCCAGGCTCTCCAAATGCTGCACGCCGGTGCCGGGCGATGACATCACCGGCTTCGTGACCCGCGGCAACGGCGTCTCTGTGCACCGTGCGGACTGCCTCAACCTCCGCCACCTGCTCGAGTCCCAGCCGGAGCGGCTGGTATCGGTGCACTGGTCGCCGCGGGAAGGCTCGCTGTTCCTGGTGGCGATCCAGACCGAGGCGCTTGACCGGACCGGGCTGCTCTCCGATATCACCCGGGCCCTCTCCGACCAGCACGTCAATATCCTGTCGGCGTCGGTGACCACGACCAGGGACCGGGTCGCCGTCAGCAGGTTCACCTTCGAGATGGGCGACCCCAAGCACCTCGGCCACGTCCTGCGGGCGGTCCGTGCCATCGACGGCGTCTACGACGTCTACCGGATCACCAACTAGCTCCCGACCCCAAGTTCAGGCCACCAGCTGGCTCCTGACCTGGAGTCCGCGCCTGGCCCTGGCCAGCCCGCAGCCAGGCGGATCGGCGGTTGGGCAGATGCGCTGGCGGAGCGCCCGGCCGCGGCCCCGCGGAGCATCTCAGCGGGACAGTTCGGCCAGGGTGCGCTCAGCCTCTTCAAGCCAGGATCGCCGGGCCGCCAGGGCTTCTTCGGCACGCTGCCGCCCGGTCTGGTCGCCGCGCGAGCGGGCCAGTTCCAGCTGGTCCTCGAGCTGCCGGATGGCCGACCTGATTTGCTCGACCGTCCCCTTCGCGCGGGACAGGGCCTCCGGATTCGACCGGCGCCAGTGCGAGTCCTCGGCCTTGCGGACCGCGTCTTCCACTCTCCGCAAGCCGCCTTCAAGCCTGTCGTACTGGTCACGGGGCACGCCGCCGACGTGCTCCCAGCGCTCCTGGATGCCGCGCAGCGTCACCCGCGCGGCCCGCGGGTTGGTGACCGGCAGCAGCTTCTCCGCCTCGGCGAGCAGCCCTGCCTTCACGCTGGCATGCTCGCGCATCTCGGTGTCCTTGGCGGTAAAGACCTGCGAGCGGGCCTGGAAGAAGCTGTCCTGCGCGCCCTTGAACCGGGTCCAGAGCGCCTCCTCGACAGCGCGTTCCGCGCGGCCAGCCTCCTTCCATGATCGCATCAGCTCGCGGTAGGCGGTGGCGGTCGGCCCCCAGTCGGTCGACGAGGCCAGGGCCTCGGCCTCGGTGACCAGCTTCTCCTTGCGCGCCCTGGCGGTCTCGCGCTCTTCCTCAAGACCGGCGAAGTACGCCTTGCGGCGCTTGGTGAACGCGTTGCGGGCGGCCGACAGGCGCTTCCACAGGACCGTCTCCGTCGCCCGGTCACCTCGCGGTGCGTTCTTCCACTCCTCGAGCAACTGGCGCATCCGCTCGCCGCTGATCTTCCAGTGGGTCGCCTCGACCGCGATCCGCTCCGCTTCGGCGACGATCCGCTCCTTGACCTCGTGAGCCTGAACGCGAGCCTGGTCGCGGGCTGCCTTGTGCTCTTCGCGCCGGTGGTCGACGAGCGTGGTCATCGCCTCGAGCCTGCCGCGCAGCCCGTCGAGGTCGCCGACCGCCTTGGCATCGGCCACGGCAGTGAGCAGCCGGGTGATCGTGGCCCTGGCATGGGCCGGGGACAGGTCCGTGGTGGCGATGCGCTGCTCGAGCAGTGCGATCTCGGTGGCCAGCGAGTCGAACTTTCGCCTGAAGAACTCCAGCGCCTCCGCCGGGCTGCCGGCCTGCCACGAGCCGACCGGGCGCTCACCCTCGCCGGTGCGCACAAAGACAGTGCCGTCGTCGTCTACTCTGCCCCACGGATCGTTAGCGGTGCTCACCGCGAACCTCCTGCTCAGCAACCTGGCTGGCGGCGCCGCCCGTCAGGTTTTCTTGATGGTCACGCTCTCGATGACCACGCTCTCTTTCGGCTTGCCACCGCCCGCCTGACTGAGCGGTGGGCCGAAGCCGCGGCTGCCCACATTCTGGATAATATTGAGTCCCTGGACGATCCTGCCAAACGGCGTGTAACTGGGCGCGAGGGTCGAGTTCTTGTACACGACGAAGAACTGGCTGCCGTTGCTGACCGGGGCGCCGGTGTTGGCCATCGCCAGCGTGCCTGCCGGGTAGGTCGCGCCCGCCAGGTTCTCACTCGCGAACTCATAACCGGGTCCCCCGCTGAGGGTGCCGGTCGGGTCTCCGCACTGCAGCATGTACAGGCCGCCGCTGGTGCTCAGCCGGGGGCACGGGGTGACGTTGAAATAGTTCTTCTCCGCCAGGTAGACGAACGAGTTCACCGTGCAGGTCGCCTTGCTGTTTAGCAGGTCGACGACGACCTTGCCGCGGTTGGTGCGGATGGTCGCCTGATAGCCGGCCCGGAAGTCTGGCTTGGCCGGGGGAATGCCGACATTCCGGGCAGCCGGGGGAGAAGACGCATACACGCAGTGTGTTGCGGGCTCGCTGACCGCGGCAGCCGACTGCGTGCCACTTGGCGTGGCCGTCGGCGTCGCAGCGGCCGGGCTGGCCGCAGTTGGCTTGCCGGATCCACGGAACGCGAAGAAGCCGCCGACCGCGAGCGCTACCACGACGCAGCAGATGATGCCGATCGCGGTCCACTTTCGCATCCGCTGTGCCTGCTGCGCCCTGCGGTCCGCCTTGCGCTGGTAACGCTCCCTTGCGAGCTTGCGCTGGCGCTCCTTCTTTCCCGCCACTAGTTCTGCCCTCCTGGCCGGCACCGGCTCGATGTTCATCACGAAACTTCGCGAATGGTACCTGTGCCCGGCCGGCAGTGGCGCTGCTGTTATGAGTTCGCAGCACCAACCGCATCCTCGCTGTGTCCCGGCTACGGTCGCCGCGGCGCGGTGGCCGGCTCCGTCGGTAGCCTGTATGCACGTGGTCGTGGCCGTCAGGCCCGCGGAGGAGGAAGCTGTGCTAGTTGCCGGGTTCCCGGCCGGTGCGTTCGCCGCCAACTGCTATCTGGTGGCGCCTGGCCCGGGTGCGGAGTGCCTGATCATCGACCCTGGCGAAGGTGCCGAGCAGGGCATCGACGAGATCGTCGAGCGATATCGGCTGCGCCCAGCGGCCGTGCTGCTCACCCACGGCCATCTCGATCACATCTGGTCGGTGGTGCCGGTCTGCGGGGCCAGGGGCATTCCCGCCTACATCCACCCGGCCGACCGGGCGCTGCTGACCGACCCGGCCCGCGGGTTCGCCCTGCAGCCGGGGCAGCAGCTGTTTGGCGGCCTGACCTTCACCGAGCCCGACGAGGTGGCGGAGCTCGCCGACGGGGCGACGCTCGAGCTGGCCGGGCTTCAGCTGGTGGTCGATCACGCGCCGGGTCATACCCGGGGCTCGGTGACCTTCCGGCTGCCGCCTGCCGCTGACCCCCCGACGCTGTTCACCGGAGACCTGCTGTTCGCCGGATCGATCGGCCGGACCGACCTGCCAGGCGGCGACTACGCGACCATCCTCGACAGCCTGGCCAGGGTCTGCCTGCCCCTTCCCGACGAGACGGTGGTCCTGGCGGGGCACGGCCCGCAGACGACGATAGGCGCCGAGCGCGCATCCAATCCGTTCCTGGCCGGGCTCACGCCCGCTTCCGGCCCGTCGAGAGGGCTGTGAATGATCCGCACGCATGAGGCAGGGACACTGCGAGTTCCTGACGAGGGGCTGCAGGTAACGCTGGCCGGCTGGGTGGGCCGCCGGCGGGACCACGGCGGCGTGGTCTTCATCGACCTGCGGGACGCTAGCGGGATCGTGCAGGTTGTCTGCCGGGCCGAAGATGTCGCCCATGACCTCCGCGCCGAGTTCTGCGTGCTGGTCACCGGCGAGGTCAGGCGCAGGCCGGCGGGCAACGAGAACCCGGAGCTGCCCACCGGCGAGGTGGAGGTCGCCGCGGCCGGCATCGAGGTGCTGTCGCAGGCAGACCCGCTGCCGTTCCCTATCGAGGGCGGCGCCGAGCTGAATGAGGACATCCGGCTGCGTTACCGCTACCTCGACATCAGGCGGGCCGAGGTAGCCGCCGCCCTGCGGGCCCGCTCACGCGCCGCATACCTGGTGAATGACGTGATGCACGGCCACGGTTTCGTGAATGTGGAGACCCCGTTCCTGACCAGGTCCACACCGGAGGGGGCGCGCGATTTCCTGGTGCCCGTGCGGCTGCGTCCGGGCAGCTGGTACGCGCTGCCGCAGTCGCCGCAGCTGTTCAAGCAGCTGCTGATGGTCTCCGGGCTGGAACGCTACTACCAGCTGGTGCGCTGCTTCCGTGACGAGGATTTCCGCGCCGACAGGCAGCCCGAATTCACTCAGGTCGACCTTGAGATGTCGTTCGTCACCAGGCAGGACGTCATCGAGGTCGCCGAGGACCTGATAGCCAGGCTGTGGGCCGAGCTCACCGGCTATCAGGTGCCGCGGCCGATCCCGCGGCTGAGCTACGCCGACGCGATGGCCCGCTTCGGGTCCGACAAGCCAGACCTGCGCTTCGGGTGCGAGCTCACCGATCTGACGGACTACTTCGCGCAGACCGACTTCCGCGTCTTCCAGGCCCCGCACGTGGGGGCGGTCGTCATGCCGGGCGGCGCCGGCCAGTCCCGCAAGGAGCTGGACGGCTGGCAGGACTGGGCGCGCTCGCGCGGTGCCCGTGGGCTGGCCTACGTGCTGATCGGCGCCGACGGCTCGGTGTCCGACGCCGGGCCGGTGGCCAGGCACCTTTCGGCCGCCGAGCGGTCCGGGCTGGCCGCCGTAACCGGCGCCGGCCAGGGCGATTGCGTCTTCTTCGGCGCCGGCCGGGCCGGGGCGGCCCGCGCGCTGCTCGGCGCTGCCCGGCTTGAGATCGGCCAGCGGTGCGCGCTGGCCGACCGGTCGGCCTGGGCGTTTACCTGGGTGGTGGACGCGCCGATGTTCGAGGAGGACGGCGAGGGCGGCTGGACCGCCGTGCACCATCCGTTCACCGCGCCGCTACCGGAATGGGCGGACAAGTTCGAGGCCGAGCCCGGCGGCGCCCTGGCCGACGCCTATGACATCGTCTGCAACGGCACCGAGATCGGCGGCGGGTCGATCCGGATCCACCGGCCGGACATGCAGCAACGCGTCTTCGACGTGATCGGGCTGTCGCGGGAGGAGGCCAGGTCCCAGTTCGGCTTCCTGCTCGACGCGCTCAGGTTCGGGCCACCGCCGCACGGCGGCATCGCGTTCGGCTGGGACCGGCTGCTGATGCTGCTCACCGGCCGTGACTCGATCCGCGAGGTGATCGCGTTCCCGAAGGCCGCGTCCGGGCATGACCCGCTGACCGGCGCGCCGACGCCGATCACCGCGGCGCAGCGCAAGGAGGCCGGCATCGACGCGGTCCCGGCGCCGGCTGGCACGTCGGAGCCGTGGCCAGGGTAGACGGCCGGCAGCGCGACAGCCTGTTCGACGCCGCGGCCGAGGAAGCTGCGCAGGCTGCCGCGCCGCTTGCGGTCCGGATGCGGCCGCGCACGCTCGATGAAGTCATCGGCCAGCGGCACCTGACGGCCGACGGTGCCGCGCTGCGCAAGCTGGCCGAGCACGACGCCGCGATGGCAGTGCTGCTGTGGGGCCCGCCGGGAACGGGGAAGACCACCCTGGCCTCCGTCGTGAGCCTGGTGACCAGCCGCCGGTTCGTCGAGCTGTCCGCGGTGTCGGCTGGCGTCAAGGACGTGCGGGCGGCCATCGACCAGGCCCGCAGCCAGCTTGGCCTGACTGGTACCCAGACCATCCTGTTCATCGATGAGGTGCACAGGTTCAACAAGGCGCAGCAGGATGCGCTGCTGCCAGCGGTGGAGAACCGATGGGTGTCGTTCATCGGCGCCACCACCGAAAACCCGTCATTCTCGGTAGTCGGGCCGCTGCTGTCCAGGTCGCTGCTGCTCACCCTCGAGCCGCTCAGCGACGATGACGTGGCGGCTGTCATCAGCCGGGCGCTGGCCGACGAGCGCGGCCTGGCGGGCCGCGTGACGCTGAGCAGCGGGGTGGCGGAGCATCTGATCAGGCTCGCGGGCGGCGACGCCAGGCGCGCGCTCACCTATCTCGAAGCCGCTGCGCTCGGGATGGCGGCCGGCGGGGTGATCGATGTCGAGGGACTTGAGCGCGCCGTTGACCGCGCCGCGGTGCGCTATGACCGTGCGGGGGACCAGCACTACGACGTGATCAGCGCATTCATCAAGAGCATCAGGGGCAGCGACGCCGACGCGGCCCTGCATTACCTGGCCCGGATGATCGAGGCCGGCGAGGATCCGCGGTTCATCGCGCGGCGGCTGATCGTGCACGCCAGCGAGGACATCGGGATGGCCGACCCGTCCGCTCTGCAGGTAGCCGTCGCCGCGGCGCACGCTGTCGAGTTCGTCGGGCTCCCCGAGGCCAGGCTCGCTCTTGGCCAGGCGGTGATTCACCTGTCCCTCGCGCCCAAGTCGAACTCGGTATACCGGGCGATCGGCGCTGCCGCGGAGGATGTGCGGGCCGGGCTGGCCGGGCCGGTGCCCGCGCACCTGCGCGACGCCAGCTACCGTGGCGCGGCGCGCCTCCGGCACGGCAGCGGCTACGTGTACCCGCACGACGCGGAGGAAGGCGTGGTCCCGCAGGCATACGCGCCTGACCAGGTCGCGGAGCGAAGGTATTACGAGCCATCAGGCCACGGGGCCGAAGCCCGCTACGCTGAGCGATCGGAGCGGATCAGGGCGATCCTGGCCCGCCGCCGCGAACCCGGCGAGGGCGACGACGCCGCCACCTGATGCGCTGCCGGGCACGCGGTAGGGTCGGGCAGAACCGAGCAGCCAACCGGCCGAAGGAGCAGCAAGAGTGAATGCCATGCAGCTCGCCGCGCTCATCGCAGCGGGTTTCTTCGCTGTCGGGGTCTGCGCCGCCGTCTACGTGCTGGTGCGGCTCGGACGGCTGATCTCGGTAGCAGGCGGGATGCTGTCGGAGTACCGCGACCGGGCCGATGCGCTGATCGACGGCGCGCAGGCCGCAGTGGACCGTAGCCACGAGCAGCTTGCGCGCACCGACGCGATCACCGCGAGCATGGACGAGGTATCGGCCAACATGGCTGAGCTCTCCGGCCAGGTCTCCGCGCTGGCGGGCGTGGCTCGCGGAATATCGGCAGGCCTTGGCACGCCGCTCACGAAGCTGGCGGCGCTGGCATTCGGGATCCGCAGGGCAGTAGCGCTGCACCGGGCCGCGGAGGTACGCGCAGCGGCCGTCGGGCGGCAGGCGGTGCTGAGTGGCCAGCGCGCCGCGCTGACCAGCAGGCGGGAAAGGGCTCAGCGGTGATCCGCAGGCTGTTCTGGATGACCATCGGCGCGGTCGCGGGAGTGACCGGGTACCGGCGGCTAAGCCAGCTGGCGCAGGCCATGAACCCGAGCGCACGGCGCCGCGCCCGGCGCGGCGATCGCGGCCGTTACAGCGGCATCGCCGAGTTCCTCGGCGACGTGCGGGATGGCATGGAACTCTATGTGAACCGGCGGCCGGGGTCGGGCGGCCCTGCGGTCGAAGGCCAGCATGTCCTCGGCGAGGGCACCGGCCAGACGGCGGCCTCCCGCGGCCACCCCGGCACCGACTATGCGAAGGATGGCCGCTGATGGAGTCGGCAGAGATCGTCCGCCGTTTCCTTACCTACTTTTCGGCGCGCGGGCACACCATCGTCCCTTCGGCCAGCCTGATCGCCGACGATCCCACGCTGCTGCTGGTGAACGCCGGCATGGTCCCGTTCAAGCCGTATTTCCTCGGGCAGCGGGTACCGCCGTTCCGGCGCGCGACAAGCGCGCAGAAGTGCGTGCGCACCCCGGACATCGAGGAAGTCGGCAAGACCACCCGGCACGGCACGTTCTTCCAGATGCTGGGCAACTTCTCGTTCGGCGACTATTTCAAGGAACAGGCCATCCCGTTCGCCTGGGACCTGCTGACCAGGGCAGAGTCCGACGGCGGCTTCGGCTTTCCCGAGGACAGGCTCTGGGTCACCGTCTATACCGACGACGACGAGGCGGCCAAGCTCTGGCACGGGCACGTCGGCGTGCCCGACGAGCGCATCCAGCGGCGCGGCATGGCCGACAACTTCTGGTCGATGGGCGTGCCAGGTCCATGCGGCCCCTGCTCTGAGATCTACTACGACCGCGGTCCCGAGTATGGCCGCGAGGGCGGGCCCGTCGTCGATGAGGACCGCTACCTCGAGGTGTGGAACCTCGTCTTCATGCAGTACGTGCGGGGTGAGGGGCCGGGCAAGGAAGGTTTCCCCATCCTCGGTGAGCTGCCGTCACGGAACATCGATACCGGGATGGGCCTGGAGCGGATGGCTGCGCTGCTGCAGGGCGTCGACAATATTTACGAGATCGACACCATGTGGAAGGTCCTGGAGCGCGCCGCCGAGCTGACCGAGCAGCGATACGGCCGTGACCATCGGACCGACGTGGCACTGCGGGTGGTCGCCGACCACGTCAGGACCGCCGTGATGCTGGTCGCGGACGGAGTGATCCCGTCGAACGAGGGACGCGGATACGTGCTGCGGCGGATCCTGCGCCGGAGCATCCACAATCTCCGGCTGCTGGCCGGAGCCCGGCGCGGCGGGTCAGGCGGGGTGCCAGGGCGCGGCGCCGACGGCGAGCACTACCTGCATGAGCTGGCCTCGGCGGCGATCGAGGCGCTCGGTGACCAGTACCAGGAACTGCGTTCCGACGCTCCGTACATCCACACGGTCATCGACGCGGAAGAGACGGCGTTCAGCGGCACGCTCCGGACCGGCACCGCGATCTTCGACGCTGCCGTAGAGGAGATCAGGCGCCGCGGGGCCGACACCGTCCGCGGTGACCTGGCGTTCCAGCTGCACGACACGTACGGCTTCCCGATCGACCTGACCCTGGAGATGGCGGCGGAGCAGGGCCTGGCCGTCGACGAGCCTGAGTTCCGGCGGCTGATGACGCAGCAGCGGCAGCGAGCCAAGCAGGACGCCGCGCAGAAGAAGACCGGCAATGCTGACATCTCGGTCTTCGCCGGCTTCCTTGAGCGGGCCGGCCAGGTCACCTTCACCGGGTACGACGACGTCGCCGATGAGGCGACCATCATCGGGCTGCTCAGCGGCGGGGTATCGGTGCCTGCCGCAGGCCAGGGCACCGAGGTCGACGTCGTGCTCGACCGGACGCCGTTCTATGCGGAGGGCGGCGGCCAGCTTGCTGACAGGGGGGTGATCCGGGCGGCGGGCAGCGGCGCCCGCGATCGCGCCGAGATCGACGTCACTGACGTCCAGGCGCCGGTGCCCGGGCTCATCGTGCACCGTGGCAGGGTTACCGCAGGCGAGATCACGGTCGGCACGCCGGTGCTTGCCGAGATCGACATCGAGCGCCGCCGCGCGATCTCCAGATCGCATACCGCAACCCATCTGGTGCACCGCGCGTTCCGCGGTGCGCTGGGCGAATCGGCGGCCCAGGCGGGCTCGGAGAATTCCCCCGGCAGGTTCAGATTCGACTTCACGGCACTCGGCGCCGTTGCCCCCGCCGTGCTCGCCGACGCCGAGGATGAGGTCAATCAGATCCTGACCGACGACCTGGACGTGCGGGCGTTCTACACCTCGCTCAGCCGCGCCAGGGAGCTGGGCGCGCTCGCGCTGTTCGGCGAAAAGTACGGCGATGACGTGCGCGTGGTCGAGGTGGGTGACTACTCGCGTGAGCTGTGCGGTGGCACGCACGTGGCCAGGTCAGGACAGCTCGGGCTGGTCAAGATCCTCGGTGAGTCTTCGATCGGCTCCGGTGTACGGCGCGTCGAGGCGCTGGTCGGCATGGATGCCTTCAGGTATCTGGCCAAGGAGCACGTGCTGGTCAGCCAGATTGCCGAGCAGCTCAAGGCCCGCAGGGAAGACCTGCCCGACCGGATCGCGGGCCTGGTGGCCAGGCTGCGGGATGCTGAACGAGACCTGCAGCGGCTCCAGTCCGCCCGGCTGCTTGACTCGGCCGCGGAACTGGCCAGGGGCGCCACTGACATCGCAGGCACGGCGGTCGTCCTTGAGCGCGCGCCTGACGGGACACCAGCCGACGGGATCCGCAAGCTTGCGCTCGACGTCCGTGGCCTGCTGCCCGCCGATCGCCCCGGCGTGGTGGTCATCGTCGGCGTGCCCGCCGACCGGCCGACCGTGGTAGTCGCGGTCAACGACGCCGGCCGCGCGCGAGGCCTCGCCGCCGGGGCTCTGGTGCAGGCGGCGGCCGGTGCTCTGGGCGGCCGGGGCGGCGGCAAAGATGATGTCGCACAGGGCGGGGGGACACCACTTGGGGAAAATGCCACTCAAGTGATTGAGGAGTCATTTAGGACGGTTCGTGCTGTTATCAGGGACGTCGCTGCCTCGAGTGGCGTAGCGTGAGACCGTGCCGCAGCCGCATCGTTGCCAGTCTGATATCAATGGGCCAGAAAGCCTCATCTTGAGAGCCGGCGTCCGCCTCGCTGTCGACGTTGGATCGGCGCGAATTGGCGTGGCGCGCTGCGACCCGGATGGCCTGATGGCCAGCCCGCTGGCTACCGTCTCCCGCGGTCCCGGTGACCTGCAACGCATCGGTGAGTTCGCGGCGGCAGACGGGGCCATCGAGATTGTCGTCGGGCTGCCCACCACGCTTGCCGGGCGCGAGGGCCCGGCTGCCGAGGATGCCAGATCGTTCGCGACTGCACTGGCGATCAGGCTGGCGCCCGTGCCAGTGCGCCTGGTGGACGAGCGGTTCACCACGGTGATCGCCCATGATGCCTTGCGGCAGGGCGGCAAGAACTCCAGGGACCGGCGGTCGGTGGTCGATAAGAGCGCGGCCGCGCTACTGCTGCAAGGGGCGCTGGACACCGAGCGCGCAACCGGCCGGCCGGCCGGCGAGATCGTCAGGCTGCGGTCCGGGGGACGTGGGTGACCCGCGACGGCGGCCCTCACGACTGGGCGCAGGATGAGGCGCTGCGGCGGACCGGCCAGTACGGGCCGCCGCGGCCGGGTCAGCGCGGCGGAGAGTATCCGGCCGGGCCACCAAGCCCTTACGCCAGGCGGGCTCGACACGCCCAGCCTGGAGTTAATGCCGGGCCTGGCGGGTACGAGCCGGAGCCCTACTCATGGTCGGGTCCGTACGGCCAGCCTGAGGTCTATCCGGGGAACGGCTCGCGGCTAGCCGGGAGTCCTGACGGCGGCCAGGCCGCCCACCGTCGCGACGATCCGGCTGGAGTGAGCGGTCGCTACCGTGGCCAGGGCGCTAGCAACCAGCCTGGTGTCCGCGATCCGTACAGCCAGCCGGGCGTCTCGCGGGACCGGGACCCCTACAGCCAGCCGGGCGTCTCGCGGGACCGGGACCCCTACAGCCAGCCGGGCGTCTCGCGGGACCGGGATCCCTACAG
>Ga0187879_10000238_pt1 | contig 38876 bp, 31 predicted proteins | sample June2016WEW_19_1_FD_132423 | JGI IMG/M metagenome (GOLD analysis project Ga0187879, IMG submission 132423) | Peatland microbial communities from SPRUCE experiment site at the Marcell Experimental Forest, Minnesota, USA - June2016WEW_19_10 | ecosystem: Environmental > Terrestrial > Soil >... | reverse complement strand
TCGCGAGGCGGTCATCGTCGGCGTCGGTCTCGCCCTCGTCGTGTACTTCTGGCACCCGAACAGCTTGGGCCACCCCTTCTCACGCGGCACCATCCTGCTGACCGTGCCCTTGCTGGCAGCCGCCCTCGGTGCGGTCCGCGGGGGCGTGCGCTTCGTGGCAGCACGCTTTGCCTGACTGCGACTGCCCTTTCCTAACGGGGCCGGTCCTCTAGTCTCGCAGGCTCCCGTCGATGGATGCCTGCGGACATCTCAAGGTCGTTAGATGCTTACGTCCCGGTCAGCTCTCTTTTCTCTGTCCGACGCCACTTCCTCTGGAAGTGACGACGACGACGAGGGCCAACTCGAGCTTCCAGTGGTCGACGACGGCCCTCATGGGGCATCTCCGGTCACGTCGGCGGGGTCACGGTCGGTGGAAAGTTGCCCATCTCGGCTCCGATCTTCCTGCCGATGTTGCTCACGTGGAGGTGGATCTCCTCGAGCAGGGCGGTGTCCTGTTTGACCTTCTCGGTGAGAGTCGTGTTGTCCTTCATCAGCGATACGAGCCCGGTCTCGACTTCCTCGATCTGCTTGGACTGAGCAGACATGCGAGCAAGCGTGTCCTCGAGGTTGCGCTCGGAGCGGTTGGAGGCAGCGCCGATGAGAAAGCCGATGAACAGCTCGGCGACCGTCGTGACGAGGTTGAGCGGGAAGTTGTAGCCCTGGCTGGTGAACCACGCCGGCAGGAAGGATCCCGTTGCCAGGCGATGCCCGCCGAAGGCGAACAGGAAGGTCCAGCCGAGCACGAGGATGGCCCACACGACGATGTTCTTCGGTCGCCCCATGGCGAAGGACACCTTGTCGGCGATCCGATCGAACAGGGACAGCTTGCGGTCAAGCGGCGTGTCGCTCATGGTCGGGGCCTCCCGAGGGTGATGGTGTGAACGCCATCGAGCTTGGCACAGAGGGTCGTGACCCCGGCGACGAACTCCGGGCGGAGTCGGCAGTTCGACTAAACGCTGTCGAGCGTGAGCTGAACCATGGCGATCTGGGACACGACCATCTTGCACGTACGGCCCTCGCGTCCGAGGTGTCGAGTGCCGGCCTAGTCCCTCGGCAGTACGGAGGACCGTGCCGGCTCACTCGAAGAACGAGATAGCGTGGCTCGCGGCCGGGAGAGCCTCGACACAGCCTTGCTGGTGCGCGAGGAGAGCGACGTCAGTGAATTTGATCAGATGCTCGTCGCCGTTCTCGATGGCACGGCTCAAGATTTCCTCGGCCGCCAGCGGAGGGAGAAATGTCCTCTCACCCGGCGTCGCGCCTGCGTAGCAGGCGGTGATCGCCGCGCTGGCACGCCAGGCTTCCTGCCACGTGAGCCCCCACAAGTCGACCGGCAGCGACGGCAGGGCGGCCGCCGCCGCCGCCGGGGCCGTGGCCGCATGCACGAGCATGACCGGCTCCTCGCGCCCGTGGTCGAGGTACTGACTGACGGCCGCCGCCGCTAATGCGTCCAGCTCCGCAGGCACCTGCTGACGGTCGGCGGGTGGACGCAACCCGGCCAGTGCGTCATGCCAAGAGGGGGCGGTCGTGAGCTGCGACACTCGAGTCGCGGCGTCACCCTGGGGGTCTTCGATGCGAGGGACCTGTGCGAGGGTGTCGGCGGGATCGAGCTCGCCCTCCGGCTCGCGAGTGGCAGGCAACGAGTGAAAGCGGGCTGCCCAGTACCCGAGAGCCGCACCGAGCTCGCGAACACGCCACTCGGTCTCCTTGGCTTCGAGGGAGCGGAGGGCATGTCCGGTCCGAATGAGCCCATGAGTGGCACACCCGACGGCACCAGGCATGAGGCGCGGCCACCATTCGAGGAGAACCTCCCGCCACGGACGATCGCGTACCTCCGCCTCGAAGAAGTCCAGCCAGTCACCAACTCGCATCGGGTCACCCAACGGCTCGCGCCACTCGTCTCGGGCGATCGCCCAGCGCGGCGACGGAGCCGGCTCCAGACGTGCGGTGTAACCATCGAGCCAACCGTGGGTCGCTTCAGGACGACCGCGCCGCTCCAACACCTCGACCACCATCGGCCCATGGTTGGAGAGGTAGCCCTCGAACTCCGGCCCATAGGCGAACAACCGCTGGTAGGCCTCATCGAGCACGTCGTCGCCCGTCGGAAGAGTCATCTCCACCAGTCTGTACCCGCAGACGGCGGATACGTTTGCGCGGAAACGCCCCGAACCGCCCTCGACCGCTTGGGAACGGCCGGTGCAATCCATCTCCATGCTGCCCTCGTACCACTGAGCGAGACGAGATCAGGAGGACTTTGCATGGACACGAATTCGAGGCCGGCAAGCAGGCCGCGCCGCCGCATGGCGATCGCCGGCGTGATGGCGGCGGCCGCCATAGGCGGGGTTGTCGCCCTGCCCTTGCAGGCCGGAGCGCAGCACCCCCAGCACAGCAACTCCAAGTCGACGCTCCGTGAGCGCAAGGTCGGCAAGTTCGGCGACGTGCTGACGGACTCGGCCGGCTTCTCGCTCTACGTCCTCAGCGCCGAGTCAAAGGGAAAGCTGCACTGCACGAGCAAGGCGTGTCTCACGAACTGGCCGCCGCTGCTCGTCGCCAAGCACGCCAAGATCACTGGTGGATCCGGCGTGCAGGGCCATATCTCCCACATCACGAGAGGGTCCAAGTGGCAGGTCACCTACAACGGATGGCGCGTCTACACCTTCGCGGGCGACTCGGGTCCGGGGCAGTCGAACGGCGAGAAGATCGTCGCCTTTGGAGGCACGTGGTACCTCGTGCACGCGGCGGCAGCAACCCACTCCGGGACTCCCATCAAGACCGTTCCCAGCGGCGGTGGCGGCGGTGGCGGTGGTGGTACCACCACGACCACGAGCACGACCATGTACCACTACCCGTAGAAGTTGGCCTGCCGCCCAGCGCCTGGCAGTTCGCAGTTCTCTAGGTGGGTTCTCTAGGTGCTGGCCAGTGGCGTGAAGCGGATCGTCAGCGAAGCGCTGTAGCTGTGGATGTTCCCGGTCCGCGCCCAGATGCCGCCGGCGCCCGGGTTGAACCCCTCACAGCAGTCGGTCGTGAAGTCGAGTTGCACGCTGCGGCTGACCGTAAAGGGGCGTCCGGCGCGCATCGCAGTCACCTCCGACTTCGTGGCGGCGTTCGTCTGCGCTTCGTCGTAGTTGATGCGGGCACCGACGAGGTTGAGTGGGAGCACGGGCTTTTTCACGCCGACGAGAACGAGAGCGCCCACGATCTGGCTCCCGCAGCTGCCTGGCGTGATCTCGGGGCCGGAGTTCGTAATCAGGAACGTGTCCGAGGTCACCTTCGGGTTCCAGGCGAGGCTGAGCACGACCGGCTTGCCGGTGAAGTTTCGGCGGCAGTCGGCAGGCTGGGTGGCCTCGGGAAAGGTACCCCCGCCGGGGCATACGACCAACGGCGAGTCCGGGCCGCTGATGAGCGACTCGATCGACTCGGTGGTCTTGCCGAAACGACCCCGAACGTTGTCGGCGTACAAGGCCTCGATGTGGGCGCTCGCATCGCGGAAGTAGGTCACGTTCGGGAAGCGGACAACCAGGTTGACGACGCGGTCGCCCGAACCGACCTGGGCGTCGCACGTGCCCGTCGTCGAATCCCACTCGGAGTCGTAGTAGGTCCATGCGTCGTGGACGGCGAGCGTCAGTGTGGCGCCGTAGTGGTAGGTGGCGTTCCCGTGCGCCGGCGGCAAATCACCGGAGCCAGCGGCGATGACCACGACGGTGCCCGTGCTGTCGTTGTGGAGCCCGTCGAGGTAGTGGTACTCGCCCGTCGTAGTGAACTCGCGTTCATAGCTCCCGCCCGGCTGCAGGACCCCGGGTGAGTGGATCTGCCCGGTGAGGCTGTGAGGTTCCGTCCCCTTGTTCGTCCACACGACGCTCGTGCCAATCACGACAACCGCCACGGCGGGCGAAAAGCCCTGCTCGGTGATCGAGACCTTTGCTACCGCAGCCTTCGCCGCGGCTGATGCCCCAGGCTGCATCACGGCGTTGGCGAAGGGGGCGACGATCGCGAACGCCAACGACATGCACAGCCAGCGTGCGGCGCAGATGGACGACACCGCCCGCCGGCTCGATCTGGCGCTACTCAAGGACGCAGCTCTCATGACGAGGACGGGCAACGGCGCCCGCCCCTCACCCCCTTCAGCTCGTTACCGACAGCTTCACGGTAGGGACGGCTACCGCTGATTCGAACCCGGGATCTCCCTAGTTCGTGTCGGTCCCTTGCGGGGCGGTCCCGTTCAGGTTGCCGGAGCGCAGGCCCTCGAGGTCGATGGTGACGTAGCGGTAGCCGCCGGCTCGCACAGCGGCCACGACGGCCTCGCGTTCCTGCAGCGCCCGGCGAAGGTCCCCGAGGGGCAGCTCCACGCGGGCGAGCTCGCCGTAGTGCCGTACCCTCACGGCGGAAAAACCCAGTGCCCGCAACCCACTCTCGGCCAGGGCCACCTGACTGAGCACGCCGACGGTCACCCTCGTGCCGTAGGGCACCCGCGAGGCGAGGCAAGCAGCTGCTGGCTTGTCCGCCGTGCGCAGACCGAGATCACGCGACAAGGCGCGCACGTCCGCCTTCGTCAGCCCAGCCTCCAGCAAGGGAAAGCGAGCGCCCCGCTCCTTGGCCGCCCGCTGGCCGGGCCGATGGTCCGAGAGGTCGTCGACGTTGACCCCGAGGATGGCGACGGCTCCCGTCGACGACACGATCGGATCGAGGGCGCTCATCAGCTCCGTCTTGCAGTAGTAGCACCGGTCCGTGGCGTTGCGAGCGTACGCCTCGACGGCCAGCTCGTTCGTCGGGACCGGCCGCCAGTCGAGATCCCACTCTCCGGCGAGCGCCTCGCAGTCGGCCAGCTCTTCGGGGGCGAGCGAGGCGGAGACAGCAGTGACGGCGACGGCGCCTTCGCGGCCGAGCACCTGACGGGCCACGTAGGCGAGCAACGCCGAGTCGGCTCCCCCGGAGAAACCCACCACGACCCTTCCCAACTCGCCCAACCCTGCCTCGAGGCGGGCGGCCGTCGGAGCAAGCTCGGAAGTGACCTGCACGGGCTCAGGCGACCCCGAGGCGGTGGAGCACGTCCTCGGCGTCGCCGACGATGCCGGTGTAGAACGGGCCGAACTCGGCGTAGACCGCTGAGCCCTCGTCGAAGCGCATGCGGTACACGCAGTCCTTCAGGTCGTCCGGGTGAACGCCGAAGAGCGTGACCCCCCACTCGTAGTCGTCGAGCCCGGTCGAGCCGGTGACGAGCTGGAGCACGCGGCCTCGGAACTCGCGGCCGACCGCTCCGTGGGCATGCATCAGCTTGAGACGATCGTCGTAGGGGAGGCGGTACCAGTTCTCCGCCCCGGGAGAACGGCGCTTCGACATCGGGTAGAAGCAGAACGCCGGCATGCCGTCGGGCGGCAGCACCGGATAGAGCCTCGCCTGCTTCATCTCCTCCGGCACACCGCTGGCGTACTCGGAGATCTCCGTGAGCGACACGTAGGAGTCGACGACTTCCAGTCCGGCCTGTCGAAGGTCGGTCTGGAGGCTACGCAGCACGCTCAGGTCCGGACCCAGCCCGAGCACGCACAAGTCGGCTTTGTGGCCGATCATGGCCGCCGTGACGATCTGATGGTCGCTCTTCCTCGCCCGCTCGATGGCTTCGAGCACCTCGCCCGCCCGCCACTGCGTTCCGTCTGGCGAGCCCGCTCGCTCGTCGTTGCTGGCTCGGAGGCGGCAGAACAGGTGGACGACGTTCCAACCGACCGATGGTCCTACCGGCAGGAGGCCGGGTTCCGAGTTCACGCCGACCAGTGTAGGGAAGCCCGGCGGGGCCGTCTCCGACGCCGGTGGCGCGACGGATATCGTCGATTCGATGCGCTGGAGAGCTCGGGGCCGGCCGAGCCGGCGAATGGGCCGATCCATCGGGGTTGTCGTTGCCATCCTGGGCAGCACGACGGCAGTTGGGGCCCGCCTGGCCACTGCCAGTGCCTCCGCCGCCCCGACCTCCATGGCCACCAGGCTGCAGAGGGCCGCCTCCGGCCACTGCGCCCCCAACCTTGCCGACGAGCTGAGGTCGACCGGATCCGCACGTCAGCTCGTGACGCTGAACGCCACAGACGCCGCCAGCACCTTCGCACTCTTGACGACCTGGAGGCGACAGGGCGCGTGCTGGGTGAAGACGGCTGGCCCCTGGACCGCCCGCATCGGGGTCAACGGGCTCTCCACCCACAAGGTGGAAGGTGACGGCACGACGCCCGCCGGCGCCTTCGCCATCGGTCCTGTCATGTACGGAATCGCCCCGAACCCCGGCGTTCACTACCCCTACCACCACCTCGTGTGCGGCGATTGGTGGGACGAAGACCCGTCCTCCCGCTGGTACAACACCTTCAAGCACATCGCTTGCGGGTCTTACCCGGCCTGGACAGCTGGGGACTCAGAGCCGCTCTGGGCGGAGACGACCGCCTACCAGAGCTTTGCCTGGATCGAGTACAACACCGACCCCGTCCACCCCGGTGCCGGCTCGGCGATCTTCCTGCACGACAACATCGGCGAAGCCACCCAGGGCTGTGTGAGCCTGGCCCCCTCCAAGCTGGACGATGTCCTCGACTGGATGCGGCCGAGCGACCACCCTCTCGTGGTCATCGGGACGGACGCGAAGATACGCCGCTACTGAGCGGTCACGGACGCGACGAGAGGGGCGCCGCAGCGCCCCTCTCGCACGTGCCGTCTGTCGGCAGTTGACGGACTAGAAGTCTTCCATCCCGCCGCCGCCGGGCATCGCCGGGGCAGCGTCCTCGGGCTTGTCCACGATGACCACCTCGGTCGTGAGGAACAGTGCCGCGATCGAGGCAGCGTTCTGCAGGGCAGAACGCGTGACCTTAGCGGCATCGATGACGCCGGCCTTGAAGAGGTCCTCGTAGTCGCCCGTGGCCGCGTTGAGGCCGTGGGCCAGCTTCAGGCCCTTCACCTTGTCGACGACGACCCCACCCTCGAGGCCGGCATTGACGGCGATCTGCTTCAGCGGCTCTTCGACAGCACGGGCGACGATGCGTGCACCTGTTGCCTCGTCGCCGTCGAGCTTCTCTGCACGGTCGAGGATCGCCTGCTGCGAGCGCAGCAAGGCCACGCCACCACCGGGCACGACGCCCTCCTCGATGGCCGCCTTCGTCGTGGAGACGGCGTCCTCGATGCGGTGCTTCTTCTCCTTCAGCTCGACCTCGGTTGCGGCGCCGACCTTGATGACGGCGACGCCACCGGACAGCTTGGCGAGGCGCTCCTGCAGCTTCTCCCGGTCGTAGTCCGAGTCGGTGTTCTCGATCTCGGTCTTGATCTGGTTGATGCGGCCCTTGATGTCCGACTCCTCGCCGGCGCCCTCGACGATCGTCGTCTCGTCCTTCGTGACGACGATCTTGCGGGCACGGCCGAGCAGGTCGAGCGTGACGTTCTCCAGCTTGAGGCCGACCTCCTCGGTCACGACCTGGCCACCGGTCAAGATGGCGATGTCCTGCAGCATGGCCTTGCGGCGCTCACCGAAGCCGGGAGCCTTCACCGCCACGCTCTTGAACGTGCCACGGATCTTGTTGACGACGAGCGTGGCGAGCGCCTCGCCCTCGACGTCCTCCGCGAGGATGACGAGCGGCTTCCCGGTCTGCATGACCTTCTCGAGGACGGGCAGCAGGTCGCGTACGGCGGAGATCTTCGAGCCGACGATGAGGAGGTAGGGGTCCTCGACGGAGGACTCCATGCGCTCGGGGTCGGTGACGAAGTAGGGCGAGATGTAGCCCTTGTCGAAACGCATGCCCTCGACGAGCTCCATCTCCATCCCGAAGGTCTGGCTCTCCTCGACGGTGATGACGCCATCCTTGCCGACCTTGTCGATCGCCTCGGCGATCATGGCGCCGATCTCGGTGTCGGCGGCGGAGATGCCGGCCACCTGGGCAATCTGGTCCTTCGAGTCGGTGTCCTTGGCGATCTCGCGGATGGAGGCAACAGCCGTCTCGACGGCAGCCTCGATGCCCTTCTTGAGCGACATCGGGTTGGCCCCGGCCGCTACGTTGCGCAGCCCCTCGTGCACCATGGCACCGGCGAGCACTGTCGCTGTCGTGGTGCCGTCACCGGCCACGTCATCGGTCTTCTTAGCGACTTCCTTGACGAGCTCGGCCCCGACCTTCTCCCAGGGGTCCTCGAGATCGATCTCCTTGGCGATCGACACTCCGTCATTGGTGATCGTCGGCGCGCCCCACTTCTTCTCGAGCACGACGTTGCGGCCCTTCGGGCCGAGCGTCACCTTTACGGCGTCGACCAGCTGGTTCATGCCCTTCTCGAGCGCCCGGCGGGCCTGCTCGTCGAAAGCGATCAGCTTCGGCATCGTTGCTACTTCCTCCCTTTGTGCCCGGTTATCTCCCGAGCGTTGGCACTCTCATCGACCGAGTGCCAGATTAGCACTCTCGACAGGCGAGTGCTACCGCGCCGCCGGCACGCTGAGGGGAAGGGTTGCCTGGCACTCGACGTTGCTTACCTCGTGGTCTCGCCCTCCGTCTCGGGCGCTGCGATGTCGCGGCGCCTCGTGATCTTGCTGGCGGTGTCGACCGGCGTATCCGTGGCGACGAACTACTACGCCCAGCCCTTGCTGGCCGCCATCGGGCACACGCTCCACCTCGCGGGTGGCGCGGCGGGGCTCATCGTGACGGCGTCGCAGGTCGGGTATGTGACGGGGCTGGTGTTTCTCGTACCCCTCGGCGACCTCCTCGAGCGGCGCACCCTCGTCGTCATCATGTCGCTCGTGGCCGCCGGCGGCCTCGTGGGGGCGGCGCTCGCCCCCGACCTCGCCGTCCTGTTCCTCTTTGCCGCCCTCGTCGGGGCGAGCTCGGTCGTGGCGCAGATCCTCGTGGCCTTCGCCGCCACCCTGGCCCCCGAGGACGAGCGGGGAAAGGTGGTCGGCTCGGTCATGAGCGGGCTGCTCCTCGGCATCCTGCTTGCCCGCACCGCCGCCGGTTACATCGCCGCCGCCTCCTCCTGGCGGGTCGTCTACGTCTGCGCCGCCGGGATGATGGCCGTGCTGGCGGCCGTGCTCTGGCGCAGCCTGCCCCGCTACCGGGCCAGGCTCGACCTCAGCTACCCGAAGGTGCTGGCCTCGGTTGTCTACCTCTTCCGGCACGAACCGATGCTGCGCCGTCGATCGCTCTACGGAGGCCTCTCGTTCGCGGTGTTCTCGATTCTCTGGACGAGCCTCTCGTTCCTCCTCTCCGGTCCGCCCTACCGCTACGGCGCCGGCACGATCGGGCTCTTCGGCCTCGCCGGCGCCGGCGGGGCGGTCATGGCATCGGTCGCCGGCCGGTTCGCCGATGCCGGCAAGCAGCAGGCGATGACGGTGGCGACCGCCCTCGCCATGAGCGGGGCCTTCCTCGCCATGCTCGTCGAGCCCCATGAGCTCGGCGTCCTCATCGCCGCCGTGGCGCTGCTCGACATGGGTTGCCAGGGGATGCACATCACGAACCAGAGCGAGATCTACGCCCTTGCGGGCGAGGCGCGCAGCCGGGTCAACTCGGCATACATGACGTGCTACTTCACCGGCGGGGTGCTCGGATCGGTCGGCTCGGCGGAGTGCTATGGGAGCTTTGGCTGGACAGGTGTGGCGGCCCTCGGCACGGCCGTGGCCGCTTTGGCCCTGCTGGTGTCGGTCACGGACGGACGCTTCCGCCGGCACCAAGCCTCACTGGCGGCGGCAGCGGAGCGCTAGGGCCGAGATGCCGGGCCTCGTCAGCCGCCGGCGACCGCCGGCACGATCGAGACGGTCTGGCCCTCCGCCACGGGCGTGCGAAGGCCGTCGAGAAAGCGCACGTCCTCGTCGGCGACGAAGACGTTGACGAAGCGCCGCAGCGACCCGTCCTCGTTCAACAGGCGCTCCTGCAGACCGGGGTGAGCCGTCTCGAGAGAGCCGATGACGTCGCGAACCGAACCGGCGGGAACGGCGACCTCGCGCTCGCCGCCGGTGAGTGTGCGCAACTGGGCCGGCACGCGGACGATGACGCCTGCGGCGCTCACACGAGCACCTCGGTCCGGATGCTCTCGTGCAACGAGCGGGCGACGTCGTCCAGGTTGGCGGCGATCGGCTCATCGACGACCACCCGATCCACGAGGGCCTCGACCGTCTTCAAGCCGCTGCCCGTCACGTAGGCGACCACGCGCTCGTCAGGCCGCACGACACCCTCGCGGACGAGCTTGGCGAGGGTGGCGATCGTGACGCCGCCGGCGGTCTCTGCGAAGATGCCCTCCGTACGGGCGAGCAGGCAGATGCCTTCGACGATCTCGTCGTCCGACACGGAGGCGACCGCCCCGCCCGACCGGCGCACAGTGTCGAGGGCGTACCAGCCGTCGGCCGGGTTCCCGATGGCGAGCGACTTGGCAATCGTGGACGGCCTGACCGGACGGATCTGATCGGACCCATCCGCAAAGGCCGTGGCAACGGGCGAGCAGCCCTCCGCCTGGGCGCCCGAGACGCGGACGTTGTGCGGCTCCACGAGGCCCGTCTCGACGAACTGTGCGAAACCCTTGGCGATCTTCACCAGCTGCGCCCCGGAGGCGATCGGCACGACGACGTGATCCGGGAGCTGCCAGTCGAGCTGCTCGGCGACCTCGAAGGCGAGCGTCTTGGAGCCTTCGGCGTAGTAGGGGCGCAGGTTGACGTTCACAAAGGCCCAGTCCGGGTACTCCCCCGCCAACTCGGCGCACAACCGGTTGACGTCGTCGTAGTTGCCGTCGATCCGCAGGAGACGGCCGCCGAAGACCGCCGTCGTGAGCACCTTGACGGCCTCGAGATCGTGAGGGATGAGGACGACGGACTCCATCCCGAGACGGGCGGCATGGGCGGCAACCGAGTTCGCCAGGTTGCCGGTGGAGGCGCAGGCGGCTACCCGGAAACCCAGCTCCCGCGCCTTGGTGAGGGCGACGGCGACGACGCGGTCTTTGAAGGAGCCGGTGGGGTTTCTCGTGTCGTCCTTCAGGTAGAGCTCCCCGAGTCCCAGCTCGGCGGCGAGACGATCGGCTTTCACGAGTGGCGTGAAGCCGGCATCGAGCCCGGGGGGCGACTGCGTCTCCACCGGTAGGAAGTCGGCGTAGCGCCAGAGGCTGCGTGGGCCGTTGGCGATCTTCAGGCGGCTGGTGGCGGCGCGAACGGCTTCCAGGTCGTAGGTCACCTCGAGCGGGCCGAAACACCACTCGCAGGCGTGCAACGCCTCTGCCGGGTAGGAGCGCGCGCACTCACGACACACGAGACCACGGACGAAACTCACGACTGCCTCCTCATCGGTCGGGCATTGGCACCTGGCCGATTCGCGGACGCCGTCGTCCGGATCGAAAACTGGTTGCCGCGGCGTCAACGGGCCCGTCCCTCAGCCGCTCTGGATGATGGGTGACAGTGTAGGTGGATGCGGCATCGCCTGCCACCCGGGCTCGCGGCGGATGCGGGCGGGTGCGCGGGGCCTAACGTGGCGGGCGCCATGGCTGTCCTCGACGCCGCCTTGCCGGTGGCCCCGTCGATCGCGACCTACCACCATGCCGAGTGGGACCTCGGCGAGCTCGTCGCCGCCAAGGCGGGCGGGCGCGTTGTGGTGTGCATCCCCGCCCGGGACGAGGTGCGCACGATCGGTGCCATCGTGGCGTGCATCCGCGCCCGCCTCCTCGAGGGCGCCGGCCTCGTGGACGAGATCGTCGTCGTCGACGACGGCTCCTGCGACGGCACCGGCCCCGAAGCCCTCCGCCAGGGCGCGGCCGTTGTCCAAGGGCCCGGGCTCGGCAAGGGGGAGGCCATGCTGGCCGCCAAAGGTCGGGGCGACTACATCGTCTACCTGGACGGCGATGTGGAGAACTTCGCCGCCCACTACGTGAGCGGGCTCCTCGGCCCGCTGTTGTGCGGCTCCGGCCACGTAATGGTGAAGGGCTCCTACACCCGCCCCTTGGGGGAGCATCCGACGGGAGGCGGGCGAGTCACCGAGCTCGTCGCCAAGCCCCTCATCTCCCTGCTGTTCCCGGAGCTGGGCGGCGTCGACCAGCCGCTGGCGGGCGAGACGGCGTTGCGGGCGGACACGCTCGACCAGATCGAGCTCGCGGGCGGTTACGGAGTCGAGATGGGGCTGCTGATCGATGTCTGGCAGCGTTGGGGCACCGAGGCCATCGCCCAGGTCGAGCTGGGCGAGCGCCGGCATCGCAACCGGCCCCTCTCCGAGCTCGGGCCGCAGGCGCGCGAAGTCATCGGCGCCGCCCTCGCCCGGGCGGCCCTGGGTTGAGCGGCACCCCCTCCACCGCCGGCGGTGCCCGGTGAGCGGCCCGGCAGGCACGGCCGACCTCGTCGTCGCCTCCAACCGGGGCCCGTTCTCGCTCGTCGCCGAGCCGGACGGATCCCTGCGACCCCGCCCGGCCGGCGGGGGCCTCGCCCCCAGCCTCGCCGCCGCCCTCTCCAACACGCCCGGCGCCACCTGGGTCACAGCCGCCCTCAGCGAGGCCGATCGTCGAGGCGCCGCTGCCGGTTCGATCGCATCGGGTCAGGCCGGCTTGTCGTTGCGGCTCGTGGCGCTCGAGCCCGAGGTCCTGGCGGCCGCCTACGACGTCGTGGCGAACGCTGTCCTCTGGTTCGTGTACCACGGCCTCTTCGACGCCCCTCGCCGGCCGGTGTTCGACGACGAGTGGCTGCGGGCCTGGGAGGGCTTCCGGCTCTACAACCGCGCCTTTGCCGATGTCGTGGCGACCGTGGCGGCCGACGGCGGCGTCGCTCTCGTGAACGACTACCACCTCCCGCTCGTCGGAGCGATGCTCGCGGCCGACCGACCCGATCTGCGCACGGTGCACTTCAGCCACACCCCCTTCGCCAGCGTCGAGGAGCTGGCGATGCTGCCGCATGCGGCCGCCCGGGAGCTACTGGAGGGGATGGCCGGTTTCGGAGCTTGCGGGTTCCACTCGGCGCGTTGGGAGAGGGCGTTCCGGCGCTGCGCCGCAGAGGCGGGAAGTCCGCAGCCGGAGACCTTCGTGGCGCCGCTCGGGCCGGATCTCGCCCGCCTGCAGGAGGTGGCGGCCTCGCCGGAGTGCTCCGCCCGGCGCTCATCGCTACAGGAGCGGCTGGGCGGCCGGCAGCTCTTGCTGCGCAACGACCGCATCGAGCTGTCGAAGAACCTGTTGCGTGGCCTGCGTGCCTTCGACCTGCTGCTGGCCGAGCGCCCGCAGTGGCGCGGCGCGGTCGTGCACCTCGTCCGGGCGTATGCCAGCCGGGAGGCCTTACCCGAGTACCTGGCGTACCGCTCGGAGGTCGAGCACCTCGCCGCCGTCGTCAACGAGCGCTGGTCGAAAGGCGGTTACGAGCCGGTCGTGGTGGACGTCGACGACGACTTCCCGAGCACGGTCGCCGCCCTCGGCTCCTACGACGTCCTGCTCGTGAACCCGGTGCGAGATGGCATGAACCTCGTTGCGAAGGAAGGCCCGGCGCTGAACGAGCGCGACGGCATGCTCGTGCTGTCGGAGCAGGCGGGCGCCTACGACGAGCTGGCGTCGGAGGCCTTCGGCGTCCACGCCTTCGATGTCTCGCAGACATCGCAGGCGATCCACGAGGCCCTCTCGCTCGATGGCACCGCCCGCTCCGAGCGTGCCAGCCGTCTGCGGGCGCTCGCTGTGGCTCACCCGCCGGCAGAGTGGCTCGATCGCCTGCTCTCGCACGCACGCAGGCCCGCTATGGCGCCGCCCCCAGCCGGCCGGCGAGGCTCGTGAGGAGCCCGACCGCCTCCTCCGGCGAAGCCAGCACGAGGTCTGCCCGCTCGATGAGCTCGCTCGGTGCCTCGGACCCCGTCACAGCCACCTTCAGCCCGGCGACCCCTCCCGCGCGGATGAGCTCGTCCACGGCCGCGAAGGCGGGCAGGTCGCTCACGTCGTCGCCGAAGAAGGCCACCCGCTCGAGATCGGAGGCGCGCACGCGGGTACGCACGACCGTGCCCTTGTCGATGCCGGTCGGTGCCACGAGCTCGACGCTCGCCTTGCCCGGCCGCGTGAGCAGTCCGGTGCTTGCGGAGAGGCGGCCAGCAAGACGCCTCGCCTGCTCGCCGGCAGCCGCCGGCTCGGCGGCGTTGCGCCAGTGCAAGGTCACGCCGTAGCGCTTGTCCTCCACTTCCAGCCCAGCGATCTCAGCCGCCACGGCCTCGTCCCGTGCCTGCGAGACGACGTCTTCCCAGGCGGCCGCCGCCGGCGCCAGCTCGATGGCACCGCCGGCGGCGTGTTCGAGGCCGTGAAGCCCGTACGCCTCCACGAGCCCCTCGGAGCCGCCCTCCCCGGGGGCGAGTCCCAGCTGTTGCACGAGCCAGGCAGCTGGCCGTCCTGACACGACGGCGACGACCTGCAGCCGCCCGGCCAGACGTTTCAGCAAGGCGGGAACGGCCGGCAGCGGCCGGGCGAGCTCGGGGCGGAGCACGATGCGCGAGAGCGTGCCGTCGAAGTCCGTGAACAGCGCGGTGCGCGTGGGGGAGACCGCCAGCCAGTCGACTGCTTCAGCGGCAGCCGTCACCTCGGCCGGGCCGCCCGCCCATCGGGCGCCAGCTCCGCCGGTGTCACCTGCGGTGGTGCCGGACCGGTCCTGTCACGCCCGCAACGCGCGCCCGCCGCTCCCGCTCCTGGCGCCGCCGCACCCGCTGTACGACGAGTGGGTCGTAGCGAAACGCCTCCTCGGAGGCGACCAGACGTCGCAAGGCGGCGTAGTAGGCGCCGGGAGAACAGCCGAGACGGTCGCGGATCGCCACCTGTTTCGTCGAGCCCGACCGCCACCACTCACGTTCGAGATCGAGGACCTCACGCTCTCGTGTACTGAGTGTCATCCCGGCCGACAATGCCAAGGTTGGTGCTGAAAAGCAAGCATCCTCCTCCGTTCTGGACTGTGGGACGCTAGAAATGCCATGGCCGACAACGAGAAGGACCCGCACGGGCGGAGCGCCGAGGTCGCTCGTCTCGGCGCCGCCGCCCTCGGACGACTCTTCGAGGCCGGCACGACGACGTCGGCGGAGGTGACGGCTGCACTGCTCGAGCGGTTGGAGGCGATCGACCGCTCCGGGCCACGCCTGCGCTGCGTCCTCCGCGTGAACGACGGCGCCCTCGACGAGGCGGCCGCTCTCGACGCCGAGCGCCGCGCCGGCCACGTCCGCGGGCCGTTGCACGGGGTGCCCATGCTCGTGAAGGACAACATCGACACGGTCGGCCTCGGCGCCACGGCCGGCTCCTTATCCCTCGACGGTGTCCCGCCGGCTCGCGATGCCCGCTTGGTCACACGGCTTCGCCAGGCCGGAGCGGTCGTCCTCGGCAAGGCGAACTTGTCCGAGTGGGCGAATTTCCGGGGGCGGCCGTCCTCGAGCGGCTGGAGCGCCGTCGGCCATCAGACACGAAACCCCTTCGCCCTCAACCGCTCACCCGGCGGCTCCAGCTCCGGTTCTGCTGCGGGCGTTGCCTCCGGTCTCGTTCCGCTCGCCGTCGGGACGGAGACGGACGGCTCGATCCTCTGCCCGTCGGCCGCCTGCGGAGTCGTCGGCATCAAGCCGACCGTCGGCCTCGTCAGCCGGGAAGGCATCATCCCGATCTCCTCGAGCCAGGACACCGCCGGTCCCATGGCCCGATCGGTGGAGGACGCCGTCCTGTTGCTCGAGGTGCTCGCCGACCGGGTCGCACACGATCTGGCCGCCCGAGGGGACGGTCTGCGGGGGGTGCGCATCGGCGTGGCCCGAGATGACGGCTATTTCGGTTACCACCCGGGCACCGACGCCGTCATCGAAGCCGCCCTCAGGGCTCTCGCCGAGGCGGGCGCCGAGCTGGTGGACCCGGTGACGGGCATGGGCGCGATGCTCCATGCCGACGAGCTCATCGTGCTGTGCGCCGAGTTCAAGGCGGGTCTGAACGGCTATCTCGCCGGGCGACTGGCTCAGAGCGGCGGCGGGGTCTCCACCTGGTTGCCGCGCACGCTCGAGGACGTCGTCGCCTTCAACGAGGCGAACCCGGAGGAACGCCTCGACCTGTTCCCACAGGACGTTCTCGTCCGCGCTGCCACCAGCTGCGGCCTCGATGACCCTGTGTACCGCGAGGCGCAGGCGGCCAACCACCAGCGCACGCGATCGGAGGGGATCGACGGAGTCTGCGAACGGCTGCGCCTCGATGCCCTCGTCGCTCCCACGATGGCGCCCGCCTGGGTCATCGACCACCTGAACGGCGACAGCCATGCAGGCGCCTCCTGGAGCCAAGCGGCCGTCGCCGGCTATCCCTCGATCAACCTCCCCGTCGGCGAGATCCAGGGCCTCCCGGTCGGTCTGGCGATCTGGGGGCGGGCGTGGTCCGAGGCGACGTTGATCCGTATCGCCGCTGCCGCCGAGGCCCAGATCTCCTACCGACCTGTGCCTACATACCGGGCGACGGTGGGCATCTTCGCCTGATCCGGCGACGGTCAGGCGCGGGCGAGCTGCCTGGCGACGTAGAGGAGGATGCCGCCGGCAGCGAAGTAGTCCGCCTCCGTCGGCGTGTCGATCCGCAGCTGTGCCGTGAAGCGGCGCAGGACCCCACTGTCGCCGTCACGAGCCGTCACGTCCAACTGGCGACCGACGAGGGCAGCCGCATCGAGGCCGGCGACGCCTTCGACGTCGAAGAGCTCCCGGCCGGTGAGGCCGAGCGAGTCGACGTTCTCACCGTCACGGAACTGCAGCGGGAGGACGCCCATGCCGATGAGGTTGGACCGGTGGATGCGCTCGAAGCTCTCGGCGATGACGGCTCGCACCCCGAGCAGCTTCGGTCCCTTGCCCGCCCAGTCGCGAGACGAGCCAGATCCGTACTCCTTGCCGGCGAGCACGACGAGGGGGACGCCCTCGGCGCCATAGCGGGCGGCTGCCTCGTAGATGGGCAGCTCTTCGCCCTCGGGCAGGTGGATGGTGACGCCCCCTTCAGTGCCCGGAGCGAGACGGTTGCGGATGCGGGCGTTGGCGAACGTCCCGCGAATCATGATCTCGTGGTTGCCGCGTCGGGCGCCGTAGGAGTTGAAGTCCTCCGGCTGCACGCCGTGCTCGATGAGCCACTGGCCGGCCGGGCTGTTCACCTTGATCGAACCCGCCGGCGAGATGTGGTCCGTGGTGACGCTGTCGCCGAGGATCGCCAGCACGCGGGCGCCGAGCACATCGGTCGTCGGCTCTGGCTCCGCCCTCATCCCGTCGAAGTAGGGAGGCTTGGCGATGTACGTCGACGTCTCGCCCCATTCGTAACGGTGCCCGGGCGGTACGACCATCTGCTGCCACGTCTCGTCGCCGTGGAAGACCTCGGCGTAGTCACGGCGGAAGAGGTCCGCTCCCACGGCCACCCTCGCGACCTCCGTGATGTCCTTCATGCTCGGCCAGACGTCCCGTAAGAAGACCGGCTCGCCGTCTCGGCCCGTCCCGAGCGGCTCGGTAGCGAGGTCGATGTCCATCGTTCCCGCCAGGGCGTAGGCGACGACGAGGGGCGGCGACGCCAGATAGTTCATGCGGACGTCCGGATGGATGCGGCCCTCGAAGTTGCGGTTGCCGGACAGCACGGCCACGCAGGCGAGGGTGTTGGCGTTGATCGCCTCGGAGATCTCCGGCAGGAGCGGACCGGAGTTGCCGATGCACGTCGTGCAGCCGAAGCCCACGAGGGAGAAGCCCAAGCGCTCGAGCGGATCGGTCAACCCGGCCCGATCGAAATAGTCCATGGCCACGCGTGAGCCCGGGGCGAGCGACGTCTTCACCCAGGGCTTGGTGCTGAGGCCGTGCGCCACAGCGTTCTTCGCCAGCAGTCCGGCGGCGATCATCACCTGCGGGTTCGAGGTGTTCGTGCACGAGGTGATGGCGGCGATGACGACGTGGCCGTGGTCGAGCTCGAATTGAGTGCCGTCGGCCAAGCGCACAGCCACGCGGCGGGCGATGCGCCCGCCGCCCGATCCGCCGGCTGTCTCGCCGGTTGTCGCATCGCCTTCGGGCAACGACTTCGGCAGTGCGGCGGCGAAACGGGACTTCGCCTCCGACAGCCTCACGCGGTCCTGTGGGCGGGACGGGCCGGCGATGCTCGGCTCGACGGTCGAGAGGTCGAGCTCGGCGTGCTCGGCGTAGGCAGGGCGGGCCGCCGGATCGTGCCACAGCCCCTGGGTCTTGGCGTAGCTCTCGACGAGCGAGAGCAGCTCGGGCGGGCGGCCCGTCAGCTCGAGGTAACGGAGGGTCTCGCCGTCGATGGGGAAGATCGTCACGGTCGAGCCGTACTCAGGTGACATGTTGCCGATCGTCGCCCGGTTTTCGAGCGGGACGCTGGCGACGCCAGGGCCGAAGCACTCGACGAACTTCCCGACTACCCCGTGCCGGCGCAGGATCTCGGCGATCCGCAGCACGAGATCGGTCGCCGTCGTGCCCTCCGGCAGCTGGCCGAACAGGTGCAGGCCGACGACTGGTGGTACGAGCATCGAGATGGGCTGGCCGAGCATGGCCGCCTCCGCCTCGATACCGCCGGCTCCCCAGGCGAGGATGCCGAGACCGTTGACCATGGGAGTGTGCGAATCCGTGCCGACGACGCTGTCGGGATAGGCGGCCCCGTTGGCGTCGGTGAACACGACGCGGCTCAGGTACTCGAGGTTGACCTGATGGCAGATGCCCGTGCCCGGTGGGACGACGCGGAAGTTCGAGAAGGCGTGCTGGCCCCAGCGCAGGAAGCGGTAGCGCTCGGCGTTGCGCTCGTACTCGATGCGGGTGTTCACCTGAAGGGCGTCCGGCCGTGCGTAGACGTCGGCCACGACGGAGTGATCGATGACGAGGTCGACGGGCACGAGGGGGTTCACCCGGTCGGGCTTGCCGCCGAGGTCCTCGATCCCGTCGCGCATGGCGGCCAGGTCGACGACGCAGGGCACCCCGGTGAAGTCCTGCAGGAGTATGCGGGCGGGCGAGAAGGCGATCTCGCGCTGGGCGGCGATTCCGGCGGCGGCATTGACCGCCAGCGACTCGATGTCAGCCGCCGTGACGTGAACCCCGTTCTCGTTGCGCAGGAGGTTCTCGAGGAGGAGCTTGACCGAGTAAGGCACCTTCGTGAGGTCGCACAGGCCCGAGAGGGCGTCGAGCCGATGAATCTCGTAGGTGTCGTCGCCCACCTCGAGGGTCGCCTTCGACGAGAAGCTGTTGAAGCTCGGAGCTGTCTCGGTCATCGCCTGCGACGTTATCGGCTCCCAGGCGGCCCGGCGTTAGGCCGATCGCGGGCGCAAGAGGATCGGCGCCGGCACGCCGTCAGCCCTCGGCGGCGGTGGCGCCCGTGGCGGCGAGACGGTCCTGCAACCGCAGAAGGATGATCGCCAGGCGCGTCTGCTCGGACGGGTCGAGCGCCTCGCCGAGCAATTGGCGAAGGGCCGCCCGGTGACATGACATGGCGTCTGCCACGCGGGCGGACCCATCGGCGGTGAGCGATGCGAACGAACCTCGGCGGTCATGGGGGCAGACCTGCCGGTCGACGAGACCTGCCTCGCAGAGCCGGTCGACCGCTCGCGTCATCCCGCTCGGCGTGAGCAGGGTCCGCGCGGCCAGATCACTCATGCGGAGCCGGTAGCCGTCAGCCTGCGACAGCTGCAGGAGCACGTCGAGGCTCTGCGGAGGCAGGCCGTGATCTCGCTCGATACACGGAACGACAGCTCGCCGCATCAAGGCGGCTGTCTCGAAGATGAGGCGGGAGAGCACGACGGGGTCGCCCTCGGAGGCCGCCGCACGCGACCTGCTCGACCGGGCGGGTGGGGGCGTCGCCATCGGGCCAAACTGTAGCCGCCAAGTACTTGCGCAGGAAAGCAACTCGGGTTTTACGCCGGCACCTCGACCAGCCATTACGCTTTTCTCGATGCTACGCAGGGAGGCCAGCGCGGATGGAGTGGTGCCGCCACCACCGCCGTCGGGTTTCTTCCAGGGTCTGCTCGACTCGCTTCCCGCCCTCCTCATGGTGCTCGATGCCGGCGGGACGGTCCGCTACGCCGCCGGGCAGCTCGACCGCCTGGGGCAGCGGAGCTATGCCGACCTCGTGGGCTCGCCGGTGGCCGACTTCGTGGCGACGCCCGAGGAGCGGGTGCTCGTGGAGGAGCTCGTCACGATCACGGGCCGTCGAGCCCAGGGCGAGATGGTCGGCCCGGTGCGTCTGCCGTACCTCGATGTCGACGGAACGGTCCGCCTGACCGAGGCGTGGGCCGTCAACCGCTCGAAGGACCCCGGTATGAGCGGCATCGTCGTCATCTTGTTGCCCGAGAGCGCCTACGACCTCTTCGACCAGGCGCTGACGGCCATCGTGAAGGACGTCTCGCTCGACGAGACGTTCGAAACGCTCGGCGGCGCCCTCCGCCAGGTGCCGGTGACGAGGGAGTGTTACTTCCTGCGACCCGGCCAGGACGACCGCGGTCTCGTACGTTCGCCTGATCGGAGCGACATGCCGGGGCCGCCGACGCCGGGCCCCTGGGACGAGATCTGGGCAGGTGCGGCATCGGTCGAGTGCGAAAGCCTGAGTCAGCTCTCCTCGGCTCTGCGGGAGCAGGCACGAGAGACCGGTTTTGCCTCCGTTGCCTGCTTCGCCGTTCACCGCGGCCTCGAGGGCCGGGCCGACGCCTGCCTTGTGGCGTGGTCCCGCGAGGAGGGGAGGATGACACCGTTCGCCCGCCTGGCGCTCGAGCGGGCCGTCTTGATCGCCTCGCTCGCCATGTCGCACCGCTCGGAGGACGACGAGCTGAAAGATGCCGCCCTACGGGATGCCCTGACGGGACTGGGCAACCGAAGGAGCTTCTTCCAGGCGCTCGAAGCCGTGGTGGCCCTCGGCGAGCAGCCGGCCATCCTCTACATCGACCTCGACGGCTTCAAGGCCGTCAACGACAAGCTCGGTCACCTTGCCGGCGACGCCGTGCTTCGCGTCGCCGCTCGCAGGCTGGCGTCGGTCATGCGGCCGACCGACGACCTCGCTCGCCTCGGTGGCGACGAGTTCGCCGTCCTGTGCAACGGGTCCCCCTCCCGCGAGCAGATGGTGATGATCGCCGAACGGGTGGTCGAGCAGCTCTCTCGGCCGCTCTCGGTCGGCGACGGCGAGACGGTCGACGTCGGCGCCAGCATCGGCATCGCCCACGAGCTGCCCGTGGGCACGCCCGTCGACACGATCCTCGGTCGGGCCGATCACGCCCTGTTCGAGGCGAAGGGCAAGGGAAGAGGGCAGTGGACCTTCGCCACGGTGGAGTGATCCCTCCCGACCCCTAGGCGCTCAGGCGCCCGCCTGCTCGGGGCAGGACGGCAGGTCGGCGAGATCGCCGTCTTCCTCGTCGTCCGGCTCGATCTTGATCTGCTCGATGCCGCACGAGCACTTGTACGGCCGCACTTGGACCGCCTTGCCGGAGTGACTCCCCAGCACGAAGAACTCTGTGCCGTCCGCCATGTTCTCGAGCACCGCATCAACCGTGAACATCGTGACCCCGCCCCCGAAGTGCTTGAGGCCCACCTCGCTGATGTGGCGATGGCCATCGGCAAGGGTCACACGCTCCACGCACTGAACCTCCCACGATGGCTCTTCCTCGTCTGACGGTGTGCTCATGGCGGTCTCCCCTTTCGGTGACGTCAAGCCTACGAGGACGAATCGCCGCCCACGGCGGCCCTGGCGCCGCGGCTGTCTCCGGGTCGATTACCGTCCGGAACTGGTGAAGAGACGGCGAGCTGGGGTGCCCGAGGACAACCAGCCACCCGCCGCGAACGGCCGAGGCGGCCAACCGGCGCTCCGCCACGAGCCGGCCCTCGACGGTCTCCGCGGCCTTGCCATCATCGCCGTGCTGCTCTATCACGGCGACCTCTCCTTCGCCGACGGCGGGTACTTCGGCGTGGAGGCCTTCTTCGTCCTCTCCGGCTACCTGATCACGTCGCTCCTGCTGGCGGAGTGGACCGGGTCGAAGGCGATCCGGCTCGGCCGCTTCTGGGCCCGGCGAGCCCGCCGGCTGTTGCCGGCGCTCTTCTGCGTCGTGGCGGCCGTCGCCATCCAGCAGATCATCGTCGGGCCGAACGGGGCCGTGCCCGACTTCCGCATGGACGGCATCTCGACGATCTTCTACTTCGCCAACTGGCACGAGATCGCCACCGGGACGGGTTACTTCGCCCAGACCGCCGTACCGTCTCCCCTCCTGCACACCTGGTCACTCGCGATCGAGGAGCAGTTCTATCTCGTCTGGCCGCTGCTGCTGCTCGGGATCCTCAAGCTTTCGAACCGCCAGGGCGGCACGCGCCTGCACGGGCGGGCGGGGTCGTCTGAGGCTCCCGTCCGGCTACAGCCGCTGCTCGTCTTCGCCGTCGTCGGAGCGGTCGTCTCCGCCGTCGAGATGGGCGTCCTCTATCACCTCGGTACCCCCCTCGAGCGCATCTGGGTGTACTACGGGACGGACACGCGGGCGCAGGGTCTGCTCTCCGGGGCGGCACTCGCCGTCGGGGTGACAATGCTGAGAAGGCGCCAGCCCTCTGCGACCGCGCCGGGCAGGTCGCGGGCTCGTTGGACGGCCCTGCAGCTGGGCGGGCTCGTCGGGCTCGCCGGGCTGCTGGCTGCCATCAACTACGGCGCCAACGGCGCCAATTGGTGGTACGAGGGGGGGTTTCTCGCCGTCGACGCCTCCGTCGTCCTGCTGATCGCCTCCTTCGTGGCGAGCGGCCCCTGGTCGGTCACGAGGAGTGTCTTCTCGTTCCTCCCCTTGCGGGCGACAGGCGTCATCTCCTATGGCCTCTACCTCTGGCACTACCCGATCTTCTTGTACCTCGACGTGGCCAACACCGGGCTTTCCGGGTGGTCTCTCTTCGGCCTTCGCGTGGGCGCCAGCTTCGCAGCGGCCACCGTCTCCTATTTCGTCATCGAGCAGCCCATCCGCCAGCGGCGGGTGCCGGCGGTCGTGACGCGCGTACTCGGTGTGCTCGGGCTGTCGGGTGCGCTTGCGGTCGTGCTCGTGGCAGGCGGCGTGGCCGCTGCCGTGCCCTTGCCGCCGGCGCAGTTCAACCAGACGACAACGACGGTCCCGGTGAGATTGACCGGGAAACCCCAAGTTCACTGCCGCGTGCGCCTCTCCATCCCGTTCCACGCGGCGGAATACCTGACCTACCACACGTGCCCCCCGGTGCGCGTCATGCTCGTCGGCGATTCGGTCGGGCAGTCGCTCGGTTTCGAGCTGTCCTTGAACGACGAGAGCTACGGCGTGGTGATCGACAACCAAGCCATGCTCGGCTGCGGCTTCATCGAGACCGGAGAGGTCGGCACGGCCGGATCATGGTCGGACATGGACCCGCCCTGTTACACCGCCGATGAGACCTGGGCGCGCGCGGCCGCCAGCTTTCACCCGCAGGTGGTGATCGTCGAGATGGGCTGGTGGGACTCGATGGACCACCTGATCAACGGGCAGGACGTCTACCTCGGCGAGCCGTCGTACGACTCCTACCTCGTTGCCCAGATGGACGCGCTCGTCGACTTGGTGGACAAGGGCGGTGCCAAGGTGGTGTTCCTCTCCGTCCCGTGGATGCTGCCGCCACCGTGGCCGAACGGCGAGGAGATGCCGGCGGCCCTCTCGTTCCGCCACAACCTCATCAACGAGCTTCTGAAGGCGGCCTCGACCGCCCGAGCCGGCAAGGCGTACTACTTCGACATTGCGCCAGAGGTGACGCCGGCGAACCGCTTCCAGTCCGACGTCGGCGGCAGCATCTGCCGTACTTCGGACGGCATCCACTTCTACTGGGGCACGAACGTCTTTGACGTGCGTCAGACGTACTGCGGTGCCAGGCTGCAGTCGGCGCTGCTGCCGTACGTTCGTGGGCTGCTCCCGAAACGCACCGCTGCCGGCTCGCCCGGAGCCCGCTAGCCCAGCCCGTGAGGCGGCGCGCCCTCTTCCCGCCGGCGATCTTCTAAGGTAAAAGTGGCAGGGATGCTGTAATAACTCTGGGGAGGTGCCGGTTGCCGACGGAAGAGGAGTTCGAGGGCGTCGTCGGGCGCACCCTGGAGGACTCGACGCCATGGTGGCCACCCTTGCCAAGCGCTCCCGCCGGTGCGCCGAACGTCGTGCTCGTGCTGCTCGATGACGTCGGGTACGCCCAGTTCGGCTGTTACGGGTCGGACATCGCCACACCGGCCTTCGACGGCCTGGCGGCCGACGGCTTGCGCTACTCGAACTTCCACACGACGGCCCTCTGCTCGCCCACGAGAGCGGCGCTCATCACGGGCCGCAACCATCACACCAACGGCATGGGCCGGATCGTCGAGATGGCGACCGGCTTCCCGGGCTATGACGCCGTCGTGCCGAAGAGCAGCGGCTTCCTGTCCGAAATCCTCCTGCAAGCGGGCTACTCCACCTTCGCTGTCGGCAAGTGGCACCTCGCACCCGCGCCCGACATGGCCATGGGCGGGTCGAAGGAGCGGTGGCCGCTCGGGCGGGGCTTCGAGCGCTTCTACGGCTTCCTCGGCGGGGAGACCGACCAGTTCCACCCGGATCTCGTCTACGACAACCACCAGGTCCCCCCGCCTCGGACGCCCGCAGAGGGGTACCACCTGACCGAGGACCTCGTCGATCACGCCACCTTGTTCATCAAGGATCTGCGTGCCGTCTCCCCCGAGCGGCCCTTTCTCCTCTGGTTCGCCCCGGGCGCCTGCCACGCCCCCCACCAGGCTCCGAGGGACTACATCGAGCGCTACCGCGGTCACTTCGACCAGGGCTGGGACCGATGGCGGGAGGAGGTGTTCGACCGGCAAGTCGCCTCCGGCCTGCTGCCGCCCGGCACCCGGTTGAGCGAGCGTCCGCGATGGGTGCCGGCTTGGGACTCGCTCAGCACGGAGCAGCGGCGCCTCTACGCCCGAATGATGGAGGTGTACGCGGGATTCCTGACGCACACGGACGCTCAGGTCGGGCGCCTCCTCGAGTTCATCGAGTCGATCGGCGAGCTGGACGACACGCTCGTGCTCGTGATGAGCGACAACGGTGCCAGCGCCGAAGGCGGCCCCGGCGGCTCGTTCAACGAGATGTACTTCTTCAACTTCGAGCCGGAGAGCCTCGAGGAGAACCTCGCCCGCATCGACCAGCTCGGCGGCCCCGAGGTCTACAACCACTACCCCTGGGGCTGGGCCTGGGCGGGCAACACGCCCCTCAAGCGCTGGAAACGGGAGACGCACGAAGGGGGAGTCTGCGATCCGCTCATCGCCTGCTATCCGAGCCGCTGGGGTCGGCCCGGCGGCACCCGCCACCAGTACGTGCACGCCGTCGACGTCACGCCGACGCTGCTCGAGGTCATCGGGCTGCAGGTGCCCGACATCCTCCACGGCGTAGCGCAGCGACCGGTCGAAGGCGTGAGCTTCGCCCACACGTTCTCGGACGTCTCCGCCCCCAGCCGCCACCTCACCCAGTACTACGAGATGCTGGGCTCGCGGGCGATGTACCACGACGGCTGGAAGGCCGTCGTCTTCCATCCGCTCCCGGCCATCACCTACACCGAGGACGATGACCCCAACCGGTCGTTCGAGGACGACGACTGGGAGCTGTACCACGTCGCCGAGGACTTCTCGGAGACCCTCGACCTGTCGGTGGGGCAGGCGGACAAACTGAAGGAGCTCGTCGACCTGTGGTGGGCCGAGGCGGAGCGTTACAACGCCCTGCCCGTGACGAACCAGGTGGTGCGCGGGGCGGATCCGAGGTACCGGCGGGAGGCTTTCTCGTTCTACCCGGGCATCGGGACGCTCCCACAGATCATCGCCCCCAACCTCAGCAACCGGGCGTGGCGGATGCAGGCGGAGCTGCTCGTGCCGGAGTCCGGCGCCGGCGGTGTCCTCGTCTGTCATGGGAGCCATGCCGGCGGCTACGTCGCCTATGTGAGCGACGGCCGCCTCCACTTCGGTTACAACCACCTCGGTTCGGCTTTGTCGACCGTTTCGGCGGAGGTGCAGCTCCCGGCCGGACCCGTCGTGGCTCGCATCGAGTTCACGCCCACGGGCGCGTTCGCCGGCGACGTCGACCTCTACTACGGCGACGTCCCGGTCGGGCACGGGCACGTACCGAGGACCACCCTCGTGACCTTCGGGGTGCACGGGTTCTCCGTCGGGTACCAGCGCGGGACAGCCGTGAGCCCCCGATGCGTGGGGCCGAGCGTCTTCACCGAGGGGGCCCTCGTGAAGGTGATCATCGAGACAGACGAGCGCCTACGTGCAGGCGTGCCTACCGCCTCGGAGGACCGCTTGGGGCTGGCGACGCAGTAGGGCGGCGCCGGCGCTAGAGGCTGCCGGAGAGGATCTGACGCTCCTGCTCCGGCGTGAGGACACCCGGCCGCTCGCGGTAGGTGCCCGCCGCCCGTGCCTCGGTCACCCAGGCGAGAGTGTCGCGAGCCGTCTCGGGCAACGGCCGCCAGGCGAGCCCGTGCGAGACCGCCTTGCCCACGTCGGCCGACAGCATCCCCCAAGCCTCGCCCGGGTCGGACAAGGGGAGCACGTCGCGCGCCTCACCCCAGTGCACCTCGGGCGCGGGCAGGCCGATGCCGGCGGCGATCTGGGCGAGGACCTCGGCAAAGCTGAAGGGCGGGTCGGGTGCCGTGGCCTGGAAGACGTCAGCCGTGTCGTTCTCCACCAAGCCGACCACGAAGGCGGCGAGATCGCGGCCGTCGATCACCTGCAAAGGCTGCTCCGCCGACGGGCCGAGGATGGGTCCGCCGGCGGCCACGCGCTCGACCCAGTAGACGAAGCGGTGCGTGGGGTCGTACGGCCCGACGACATAACCGGGGCGCACGATGCAGAGCCGGTTGTCGCCGGCGAGCTCCCTGGCGATCAGCTCGCACCCGACCTTGAGCGCCCCGTACAGCTCCATGGACACCTCGGTCTCATAAGACGGCTCGACGAGCGGTGCCCCCTCGTCGAAGCCTCCCGAGACGTTCTCGGGGTAGACGCTGATCGTAGAGATGAGCGTGTACAGGCCGGCGCCCGAACCGAGCGCCGCCAGCACGCTGCGGACCTGGCGGGGCACGTAGGCACAGACGTCCACGGTGGCGTCCCACTGGCGCCCGCTGAGGCCGGACAGGTCGGCGTTGCGGTCACCGTGGATCTGCTCGGCGCCCGGGAACGCTCCCGGGTTCGTCTCTCCCCGATTGAAGAGCGTTACCGTGTGACCCTCGTTGAGAGCCCGCTCCGTGATGTGGCGGCCCACGAAGGACGACCCGCCGATGACGAGGATGCGCATGGCCTCACGGTACCGGCCGCGCCGACGGCCGGGTCAGGAGTAGCGGGTGGCGGCGTCGCCCCGCCTGGCTGCTGTGAAACCGTCCCGGACGGCGGCCATGGACGCCGTCAGGTCGGCGACGAGCTCGTCCAGGACGGCTGCATGCCCGGGCGAGAGCATGAGCTGGAGCCCGCGGGGCTCGAGGTTGCGGTTGAGGTACCAGCCTCGATCAGCCATGGCGTCGGCGACGGCGTGCAGGTCGAAACCGTCTCGCGTCGGACGCATCGCCAGCACCGGACCGACCGGGTCGCCGACGAGCTCGACGTCGGCGAAACCCTCCACGACGGCGCGGAACCGGGCGGTGAGCTCAGCCAGCCCACGGACGATCTCGGTGTACCCCTGCACGCCGAGGTAATTGAGAACCGCCCACGAGCAGGCGATGGGGGAGGCGGGCCGAGCGCCGGCCATGGCGGCGGAGCCGTAGAGGCCCGCCCCCCACTTGCCATAGAGAAAGCCCTGCAGCTCGAACCAGTCATCCTCCCGGTGGAGCACGACGGAGGCGCCCTTCGGGACGTACCCGTACTTGTGGATGTCGGCCGACATCGTCGTCACGCCGGGCAGGCGGAAGTCGAAGGGCGGGACGCCGTGGCCGAGGCGCTCGAGAAACGGCAGCACGAAGGCCCCGATGCAAGCGTCCACATGGCACCCGACGCCCGCCTCGGCAGCGAGGGAGGCGAGATCCTCAACGGGATCCATGATCCCGTAGGGGTAGGAGAAGGCCGACGCCACGATCACGGCCGTGCGCGTCGTCAGCAGCGAGCGAGCCGCCTCCACGTCGGCGCGCCAGCTGCCGTCGAGCGGGATCTGCACGAGCTCGAGGTCAAGGTAGTGCGCCGCCTTCGCATAGGCCGGATGAGCGGACTCCGGCGCCAGGATCTGCGGGCTCTCGATGCCTGCGGCGCGTGCCCGCTGACGGTGCGTGAGCATGGAGAGGAGGATCGACTCGGTGCCTCCCGAGGTCATCGTGCCCGCCTTCTGGCCGCTCTCGGGCCGGTGGAGGAGGGAGGCGGTGGCGGCGACGACTTCGGTTTCGAGGGCGGCGAGCTCTGGGAATCGGAAGGGGTTGAGGGCGTTGCCGAACAGGTAGCGGCCGTTCACCTCGGCGATGAGCTCCTCGACGTCGCTTCGTCCCGAGGGGTAGACGAGACCGAACAGGCGACCGGAGTGCACGTCGGGCTCGGAGGCTTGCCGTCGCTCTAGGCGCCCGAGAACCTCCGGGGCGGAGAGGCCCTCCTCTCGCATCTCTCAGACGGTAGCGGGTCTGCCGGCGACGACTGCGCCACCTGCGAAAGGGGCGCTTGTCTCTCCGGGTGGGCGGTGATAAGACGGCAGCGCCATCAGATGAAGGGGGAGCGGAATGAGAGTGTCCCTGACCGTGAACGGCCAGGCGAGGCAAAGCGACGTGGAACCCCGCCTGTTGCTCGTCCACTACCTGCGCGACGTGCTCGGGCTCACCGGGACGAACATCGGCTGCGACACGTCATCCTGCGGCGCCTGCACCGTGCTCGTGGGTGGCGAGTCCGTCAAGTCATGCACGATGCTGGCCGTGCAGGCGCAGGGAACCGACATCACCACGATAGAAGGCCTCGCCGGCGACCAGCTCCACCCGATGCAGGAGGCCTTCCGCCAGAACCACGGCCTGCAGTGCGGGTTCTGCACACCGGGGATGGTGATGGCGGCCGTGTCCTTGCTGGCCGAGCAGCCCAACCCGACAGAGGATGACGTCCGCGTCGGTCTCGAGGGCAACCTCTGCCGCTGCACCGGGTACCACAACATCGTGCGCAGCGTGCTGGCGGCTGCGGAGCTGAGCGGGTCGGCTTCCTCGGCGGTGACGTCATGACGACGACCGAGTCCGTTGCGGCCTCGGCCACGCCCGTGCTCGGCACACGCCTGCTGCGGAAGGAGGATCCGCCCCTCCTGACAGGTGAGGCCCGCTTCGTGGCAGACATCCAGGTGCCCGGCAGCCTGCACTTCGCCCTTGTGCGCAGCCCGCTGGCCCACGCCCGCATCGTCTCGGTCGATCTGGCGCCGGCGAAGGCGATGCCCGGCGTCGTGGCGGCTTTCTCCGGGGCCGACCTGCGCGACTCCTGGGCGGCTCCGATGCCCTGCGCCTGGCCGGTCACGGCCGACATGAAGAGCCCCACCCACCTTCCGCTCGCTGTCGAGACCGTCGCCTACCTCGGTGACGCCGTCGCCGTCGTCGTGGCCGAGAGCGAGTACGCCGCTCGCGACGCCGCCGATGCCGTCGTGGTGGAGTACGACCCGCTACCGGCTGTCATCGGCCTGGAGGACGCCTTGTCCGACCGCGTCCTCGTGCACGAGGAGCTGGGCACGAACTCGAGCTACACGTGGGAGCTGACACCGGATGCGGCCGCGGTGGAGGCGGCCTTCGCCAAGGCCGCTCACACCGTCTCGAAACGCTATGTCCAACAGCGGCTCATCCCCTCGGCGATGGAGCCACGGGGCGTGCTCGTGGTGCCGCAGCCTTTCGGGGGTGAGTACACCGTGTACTCCGCCACCCAGATCCCCCACATCTTGAAGATCATGCTGGCGATCACGACGGGGATCTCCGAGACGAGCCTGCGGGTCATCGCCCCATCGGTCGGCGGCGGCTTCGGCTCCAAGCTGAACGTCTACGCCGAGGAGATTCTCGCCGTCGTGCTCGCCAAGCGGCTCGGCCGCCCGGTGCGGTGGATAGAGGATCGCTCGGAGAACAGCGTCGCCACCATTCAAGGTCGTGGCCAGATCCAGCACATCGAGCTCGCCGCCGATGCCGACGGGCGGATCACCGCCATCCGGGTGAAGCTGCTCGCCGACATGGGTGCCTACCTCCAGCTCGTCACGCCCGGCATCCCGCTCCTGGGCGCCTTCCTCTACGCAGGCGTCTACGACGTCCCGGCTTACTCGTTCTCCTGCACGTCGGTGTTCACGACTATGACGCCGACCGACGCCTACCGCGGGGCCGGTCGCCCGGAGGCCACCTACGCCATCGAGCGAGCCATCGACGCCTTGGCTGCCGAGGTCGGCGTGGACGCCGTGGAGATCCGGCGGCGCAACTACGTGAAGGCCGAGCAGTTCCCCTACACCTCCGTCGCCGGGCTCGTCTACGACAGCGGCCAGTACGAGCTGGCTCTCGACAAGGCGCTCGAAGTGGCTGGCTACCAGGCGCTGCGCGACGAGCAGGCACGGCGACGGGCGGCCGGGGACGTCAAGCAGCTCGGTATCGGGCTGTCGTCCTACATGGAGATGTGCGGGCTCGCTCCGTCCCGCGTGCTCGCCTCGCTCAACTACTCGGCCGGCGGCTGGGAAGCCGCCACGGTCCGGCTGCTGCCGACAGGCAAGGTGCAGGTCGTTACGGGGTCCTCGCCCCACGGACAGGGGCACGAGACCTCCTGGTCGATGATCGTCGCCGATCGCCTCGGCGTCAGCCCGGACGACGTCGATGTCCTGCACTCCGATACGGCGATCGCCCCGTACGGCATGGACACCTATGGCTCGCGTTCGCTCCCGGTCGGTGGCGTGGCCGTCGCCCTCGCGACGGACAAGGTCATTGACAAGGCCCGCGAGATCGCCGCCCACCTGCTGGAGGCGGCGGCGGAGGACCTCGAGCTGTCCGGCGGCTCGTTCCGGGTGAAGGGCTCACCCACCATGGAGGTGGCGCTCGGTGCCGTCGCCTTTGCCGCCTTCACGGCCCACAACCTGCCTGATGGGATGGAGCCCAACTTGCAGGCGTCGGTCCACTATGACCCGCCGAACTTCTCCTTTCCCTTCGGCACCCACATCGCCGTCGTCGAGATCGACACCGAAACGGGGCACGTCCACCTCGACCGTTACATCGCCGTCGACGACTGCGGCAACCAGGTGAACCCGCTCATCGTCGAGGGCCAAGTCCACGGCGGCATCGTCCAGGGGGTGGCGCAGGCCTTGTGGGAGGAGGCCGTCTACGACGAGGAAGGCAACCTGCTCACGAGCACGCTCATCGACTACCTCGTGCCGGCGGCCTCGGAGCTGCCGAGCATCGAGACGGCGTCCACCGTCACGCCCAGCCCGACGAACGTCCTCGGGGTGAAAGGCGTCGGCGAGGCGGGCACGATCGGCTCGGCGCCGGCCGTGATGAACGCCATCGTGGACGCCCTGGCGCCTCTCGGCGTCACCGACCTCGAGATGCCCGCCACGCCGGAACGCGTCTGGCGGGCGATCGCGCAAGCAAAGGGGGAGGACCGATGATCCCGTCATCGTTCGACTACCGCCGGGCCTCGTCGCTCGACGAGGCGATCACGATGCTCGTCGAGGGTGGCGAGGACGCCAAGCTCATGGCGGGGGGTCACTCGCTGCTGCCGCTCATGAAGCTGCGCCTGGCCTCGCCGTCGGTGCTCGTGGACCTCGGCCCGTTGCGCGAGCTCTCCTACGTCCGCGACGCCGGCGATCACGTCGCCGTCGGCGCTCTCACGAGACACACCGACGTGCACGGGAGCAACGTCGCCCGCACGGAGGTGCCCATCCTCGCTCATGTGGCCGGGCAGATCGGTGACCCGCAAGTACGGCACCGGGGCACGATCGGAGGATCGATCGCCCACGGCGATCCAGCTTCGGACCTGCCGGCGGTCTGCCTAGCCCTGCGGGCTACCTTCGTGCTGGCGGGGCCGTCGGGGCAGCGTCTTGTGCCGGCGACGGACTTCTTCACCGGTTTCCTGGAAACCGCCATCGCCCGCGATGAGGTCCTCACCGAGATCCGGCTGCCCAAGCACTCCGCCACCGGATGGTCCTTTCAGAAGTTCGGGCTGCGCGCCCAGGACTGGGCCATCGTCGGAGTCGCCGCCGTCCGAAACGGATCGACGGGCGTCGCTCTCGTCAACATGTCCGACACGCCGGTGCTGGCGGCCGGCGTGGAGGCCGCCGTCGCAGCCGGGGCTACGCCGAGCGAGGCGGCGGCCCATGCCTCTGACGGTCTCGAGCCGCCGAGCGACGTGCGCTCGTCGCGGGAGTACCGGCGCCATCTCGCCTCGGTGCTCGTGCAACGGGCCTTGGAGGAAGCCGGCGCCTGAGGCCGGTTGGCGGAGGGGACGATGACCGTCTCGGTGCGTGAACTGGATTTGCCGTTGCTCGAGACCGTCGGGCTCGAGCGCGAGAAGGCTCTCGAGCTGACGGCCGACGCTCGTCGCCAGAGCTGGCTGGCGCGAACCGAGATGGGTTTCTCGGTCACGACCCACGAGGACGCTCGGGCGATGCTGCGCGATCGCCGCTTCCACTCCGCCCTCTCGATGCTCCCCTCGCGAGCCGGATTGCAGCCGGGCGGCTATCTCTCGCGCCGCCGCCGCTCGATCCTGTCGATGGACGGCATCGAGCACACGCGGCTGCGGCGCCTCGTCTCACCGGCGTTCACGCCGGCTGCGGCCGAGCGTCACCGGCCCTTCATCCGGGCGACGATCTCTGGCCTCGTCGAACCGGTGGCCGCGCGGGGGTCGTGCGAGCTCGTGTCGGAGGTGTGCGAGCCGTACCCCATCCCCGTCATCTGCGAGCTGCTCGGCGCGCCGAAGGAGGACTGGCGGCTCTTCTCCCACTGGGCGACCGACATCTTCCGGATCTTCAACCAGGACCTGGAGACCGATCTGCCCGCCATCGAGACGGCCTCGACCGAGCTCGACGCCTACGTGCGCGCCATGGTGGACGAGCGTCGAAAGGATCCGCAGCCTGACCTGCTGAGCGAATTGATCGCCCTCGAGGAGGCTGGCGACCGCCTCTCCACCGACGAGCTCGTAATGCTCGCCGAAGCCGTCTTGATGGCGGGCACGGACACGACGCGGAACCAGCTCGGCTGCAGCGTCGCCCTCTTCGCCGAGCACCCGGAGCAGTGGCGGCTGCTGGGTGACCAGCCCGAGCTGGCTCGGCGAGCCGTGGAGGAGTCGATGCGCTTCCTCGGCGCCGTTCGCGGCACCGCCCGGGTGGCGGCGGAGGACGTGGAGTACCGCGGGGTCGTGTTTCCGAAAGGGACCTTCGTCTCGTTCTCCCTCTCCGGCTCGAACCGGGACGACGCCGCCTTCTTGGAGCCGGACACCTTCGACATCACCGCCGAGCGCGATGCCCCCCACCTCACCTTCGGTTGGGGGATCCACCACTGTCTCGGTGCCGGGCTTGCACGCGTCGAGCTGCAGGAGGCCCTGGCGGTGCTCGCACGGCGCCTGCCCGACCTCGTGGTGGACGGCGTCATCGAGTGGAAGCCGGCGACCTTCGGGATCTGGGGGCCGGTGTCGCTCCCCGTGCGCTTCACGCCGACGCCGGCCAGAGCCGCCTGAGACAGAGGCGCCGCCAACGCCGCCCGCCGGCGGCGCTCAGGCCACGGGCACGGCGAGGACGGCCTCGGCCTCGGCCAGGACCCCACTCTCGGCGAGATACCCGTCCGTGGCCATGGCCGGGGCGCCGTGGCGGCGCAGCAGGAGGACACTTGCCGCCGTCCCGGCCAGGGCGACAGCCGCCGCGACGCGCATGCCGGTGCTCATGGCCGTCGTGAAGGCCTGATGCGCCGTGCTCACGAGCTCGCTGCCGGCCACGCCACCGACGTGGGCACCGACGGCATCGGCGGCGGCGATCGATCCCGTGGCGACCTTCACGACGACGGCGGGGGCGTGGAGTGCGGTCAGGGTGGTGGCGAGGTGGTTTCGGTAGACATCAGCGGTCAGGCTGCCGACGACGGCGACGCCGAGGGCACCTCCGACCTCACGGATCGTGTCGTTGACGGCGCTGCCCGCCCCGGCTTGGTGGGCGGGGACGGCCGTCATGATCGTCGTGCTCGCCGGCGCCATCAGCAGGCCCATGCCTGCTCCCATGATCGCCACGGCCAGCGCCAGCGGCGGGTACGTCGTGTGGACGCCCGCTGTCGAGAGGTCGAGGAGGCCGAGGCCCATGAGCGCCATGCCGGCGGGCAGCACCACGCGGATGCCGACGCGCTTGGCCAGGATCGTCGAGATCGGGGAGACCGCACCCATGGCAAGGGCGAAGGGCAAGGCCCGCACTCCCGCTGAGAGCGGGCTGTAGCCGTGCACCAGCTGGAGGTACTGGGTGAGGACGAAGAGGCTGCCGAAGAGGGCGAAGAAGACGACGGTGACGGAGCCGGCGGCGGCCGAAAAAGCCCGCGACCGGAAGACGCGGAGGTCGACGAGCGGGTTGTCCACTCGCAGCTCCCACCAGATGAAGACGGCAAGGGCGCCCAGGGCGGCGGCTGCTTCCAGGCCGGTGGCGGGGGCGAGCCAGCCTCGCACGGGCGCCTCGATGATGGCGTCGACGAGGGCGAACAGAGCGCCACCGATGAGGCCCGTCCCGACGAGGTCGAGCCGGCGTCCTGCCGGCTCTGCCGTCTCGGGCACCGTGCGGAGCACGCCGAGGACGGCGACGGCCACGAGCGGCAGGTTGACGAGGAAGACGCTGCCCCACCAGAAGTGCGACAGCAGCAGCCCGCCGAGCGTAGGCCCGACGACGATGCCCACGCCGGCGACCGCTGACCAGGCGGCGATCGCCTGCGGGCGCTCTTGTGGGGGGAAGACGGCGTTCAGGATCGACAGCGTCGCCGGCATCACGAAGGCGGCGCCGAGTCCCATGACGACCCGTGTGACGATGAGCACCCCCGCGCTCGAGGTCATCGACGCCGCCAGGCTGCCGAGGGCGAAGACCGCCAGACCGGCGAGGAGCGAGCGCCGGCGGCCGTAGTGGTCGCCGAGGGCGCCGGCCGGGATGAGGAGCGCGGCGAAGCACAGGGTGTAGGCATCCATGATCCACTGCAGCGACGAGGTGCCCGCGTGCAGCACCCGGGCGAGTGTCGGCAGCGCCGTGTTCAGCACGGTGTTGTCGATGACGACGACGAGCAGGCTGAGGCAGAGCACGAGCAGGATCTGCTTGCGCCGCGGGTGGCCGTCAGGCCACTGGGCGCTCACGGCGCCTCCGCCCATTGCCGTAGGAAGTCGATTCGGGCTTGTCGTTTGCGTGCTCACGGCGGTCTCCTCAGTGCTTCGGGCCTAACGGTCGTGTACTTACGATCGTAAGTATATGCAGAAGAGCTAACAGATGTAAAGTAAGAATCATGATCCCCGTGTCAGAGACGGCCGCCACGCTCACCTCCTCGTCGAGCAGGAGCGCCCAACTGGCTGGCGCCCGACGCCGCAACGCCAGGGGACACGGCGCCGAGCTGGCAGATGAGATCGTCTCGGGCGCCCTGGCGATCATCGACCGGACGGGCTCGTCGGAGGCGGTCACCTTGCGTGCGGTGGCGCGCGAGATCGGGATCGCGGCGCCGTCGATCTATGCCCACTTCCCCGACCGTCAGGCCATCGTGATGGCTGCGGTCGTTCGGATCTTCGACGAACTACGCGAGGCCATCGAGGAGGGCGTCTCCCGGCACGAGGATCCCGTCGAGCGCCTCGTGGCCGGGTGCGAGGCGTACGTCGCCTACGGGCTCGAGCACGGCCCCCGCTACCGGGTGCTGTTCTCCGAGGAGCGCATCGCCGATTCGGCCCAGTGCAGACCGGTGTCCATCGGCCCGGACGGCCGACCGCTGTTGGAGTTCGGTGCGGAGTCCTTCGCCCTCCTCGTAGGCGCCCTCGAGGCCTGCATCGAAGCCGGCGTGTCGGCCAGCAGCGATGTCGTGGCGGACGCCACGGCCATTTGGGTGGGCCTGCACGGCACCGTCAGCTTGCGTACGTCCCTGCTGGAGTTTCCCTGGCCGGCGGCCGACTGGTTGGTCCGGCGGTTCGTGCTCTCCCTCGGGCGCATCTCGGAGAGCGTGCAGCCCTAAGGTTTCATAGAGGGCATCGTCAGTGAGATCGAGGCTGTGCTCTGGCTGAGGCCGCCACGGTGGCGGATCCGGGAGGCTCCTCCGGCTCGTAGAGATCATCCGCCCGGGCCAGCCGCCTTACGCCTGCCGTCGGCCGGCAGCTGCTTCCCTCAAGTTGCTTGACCAGGGTGCCGATACCGTCAGTGGTGCTGTCGGCGAAGACATCCGGGCGGGGCGGCACACCGTTCGAATCGAGCCGGGCCCGGACGGCGCTCTGGTCGACGTACGCCGTGCTCGGGGTCTTGCTCGTCGCCTATCTCGTCTTCCTCATCCAGCGCGGCCTCGGGCCGAGCTCCACGGCCGTCGACGGTTGGGGAATCGACGCCTTCGAAGTGACGGCCAGTTTGTTGTGCATCGCAAGAGGCCTGATAGCGAGGCGGGGGAGGGCCGCCGCCCTCTTCCTCGGATTCGGCCTTCTCGCCTGGGCGGTCGGCGACATCCTCCTCACGATCGAGTCGCTCGGCGGCGCCACTCCCCCGACGCCATCGCCGGCGGACGTCCTCTACTTGAGCTTCTACCCCCTTGCCTATGTCGCCGTCGTGCTCTTCATGCGGGGACAGGTCCGCCGGCTCACTGCGCCCAACTGGCTGGACGGCGCCGTGGCGGGAGTCGGTGCCGCGGCGGTCTGCGCCGCCTTCGCGTTTCACAGCATCCTGCGATCGACCCACGGGAGCATCGCCGGCACCGTGACGGACCTCGCCTACCCCATCGGCGATCTCCTCCTTCTCGCCCTCGTGGTGGGGGGTACGGCAGTCCTCGCCGGCGGCAGGAGGGCTCCCTGGCTGCTCCTCGCCAGCGGGATCGCCCTCAACGTCGCCGGGGACACGTTCAACCTCTTCCAGTCGACGGCGGGGGCCACCGATGTCGGGGTGATCTTCAACTCCATCGCCTGGCCGACGGCCATCCTCTTGATGTCCATGGCCGTCTGGCTCCGGCCGCATCCCTCCAATCTGGCGGCCGCCGAGAAACCGTCCGGCTTTGTCCTTCCCGGCCTCGGCGCCATGTGCGGGCTGGCGGTGCTCTTCGTCGGCAGCGTGCATCACGTCGGCCGGGTTGCCCTCATCCTCGCCATGGCGACGTTGACGGCAGCCGGCCTTCGCACGATCCTGTCCGTGCGCACGTTGCGGCTCCTGACCGAGGACCGCCACCGCCAATCGGTGACCGACCACCTGACGGGTCTCGGCAACCGGCGGCACCTCTTCAACGTTCTCGACACGTTCTTCGCGGATCTGGCCGGCGCGCAGGTTCCAGAGCGGTTTCTGGCGTTCCTGTTCATCGACCTCGACCACTTCAAGGAGATCAACGACTCCTTCGGTCACCCGGCCGGCGACGAGCTGCTGCGGCAACTCGGTCCGAGACTGAGGTCCTGCCTTCGTTCCTCCGACGTCCTCGTGCGATTCGGCGGCGACGAGTTCGCCGTCGTCCTCGTCGATGTCGACGCCGAGTACGCCACCGTCGTTGCCGAGCGCCTCGTCGCCAGCCTCCACGAGCCGTTCGCTCTCGACGTCGTCAGCGCCTCCATCTCCGCCAGCATCGGCATCGCCATGGGGCCGACTGACGCCGAGGACAGCGCCGGCCTCCTGCGTTGCTCGGACGTCGCCATGTACCGAGCCAAGCTGGCCGAGGTGCCCGTCGCCCTGTACGAGCGGGAGCTCGACACGGGCACGAGCCCCTTGCTGTTGGTGGAGGAATTGCGGGAGGCCGTCGAGACAGGGGGGCTGCTGCTTCACTACCAGCCTCAGCTCGACTTGCGCTCGGGTGAGATCGTCGCTTTCGAGGCGCTCATCCGTTGGCCGCATCCGCGTCTCGGCATCGTCCCGCCTCTCAAGTTCATCCCACTGGCGGAGGAAGCCGGCCTGATGCAGGCGCTGACGGGGTGGGTTCTGGGCGAGGCCCTGGCGCAGTGCGCCGCCTGGAGAGACATCGGCCACGACGTAGCCATCGCCGTCAACATCTCGACGTCGAACCTGCTCGACGCCGGCTTCACCGACCTCGTGCGCTCCCTGCTCGGGCAGTACCGCCTGCCCCCGGAGGCACTTGTCCTCGAGATGACCGAGACGAGCATCATCTCGGACTTCGATCGATCGAAGAGCGTCATCGAGGAGCTGCGGGACATAGGCCTCGTCGTCTCGATCGACGACTTCGGAGCCGGCTTCACGTCGCTCGCCTACTTGAGCAGCCTTGCCGTCGGGGAGCTCAAGCTCGACCGCACCTTCATTACGGGCCTCGCGAGCGGAGAGCGCACACGCGACCCGGAGCTGGTGCGGGCGACCATCGATCTCGGCCACGCGCTCGGCTTGCGCGTCGTCGCCGAGGGGGTCGAGGACGAGGCCACCCTCGATTTGTTGTCCGATCTCGGGTGTGACCTCGCACAGGGCTATTGCATCAGCCGGCCGAAGCCGGCGGAGGAGACCTTCGTCGTTGCTCACGCCGTGACCGGACCCGCCGCACTTCTCGTCTCCGGCTGAGAACCCGCCCGGCTACCGCTGGGCAGGCCGTTTGGCAGCCAGCTGTGAGGCCGCCAGCAGGGCAGGCATCACGTCACCCTCGTGATAGATGCGCTCCGACGGCTCGATGTTGTCGAGGAAGCCCTGGTAGACAGCTGCCTGCCGCAACACGGCGAGTGGCTGCAGCAGCCGCCAGGCCGTGGCCGGATCCGTGCCGACCTCCGCCCGGGCCCAGGCTTGCAGCCAGTAGCGCTCCAGAGCCTCCGCCTCCTCTCCTGGCAGGCGTGAGAGGACGGCGAGATCGAGGAGGGGATGGCCGACACGGGAATCACCCCAGTCGAACCAGATAGGG
>Ga0187879_10000234_pt1 | contig 39163 bp, 26 predicted proteins | sample June2016WEW_19_1_FD_132423 | JGI IMG/M metagenome (GOLD analysis project Ga0187879, IMG submission 132423) | Peatland microbial communities from SPRUCE experiment site at the Marcell Experimental Forest, Minnesota, USA - June2016WEW_19_10 | ecosystem: Environmental > Terrestrial > Soil >... | reverse complement strand
TCGGATTGTTTCGGGACTGGCAGAGAACACAAACTCGATCATCTGCGACCGCTCTTCGGAGCTTGAGGCAGCAAATGGATGTCCGGTCCTGCTGGATGCAGGGACCACCAGCCGTGAGGCACATGTGCGCAGGCGAATGCCCGGACCAGTCGAAATGCGCGCTCTCCCAAGCGCGCCCAGCAATCTCGTGCTTTTCTCTTGACTTTGACTTACATGGAAGCCGGTCACTCACTCGCTTCGGCTCAATAAAGCCCCAGGATATCGAGCCGGTTCTTCGAAGTCCTTCGGAATTGCCTCAGTAGATGAACTTGAGAGAAAACTGAATCTGCCGCGACGTCCCCGCCGTCTTGCTGATCAGCCCGAACCCCGATCCCTCGATCGTGTTCGCTGGCAGCCCCATGTTCACCACGTTGAACAGGTTAAAAAACTCGCCCCGGAACTGCACATCTGCCCGTTCCAGCCCGTTCGCGCGGCGGCCAATCGGCGTCGTCTTGATCAGCGCATAGTCGAAGTCGTAGTACGCCGGTCCTCGAAACGTATTCCGCCCCAGCGTGCCGAACCGGCCGGAGTTCGGCCCCGTCCCACCCGGGATGCCAATGGGGATCGAGAAGTTAGAAGCGTTGCCTGCGCCCATTCCGAAATAATCGTCTCGGGGCCGGGTCGCGCTGTGCGCCGTTGACAGGTCCGGCTTCCCGATCTGATCCGGCCGGTCCGCGCCCACCGTGCCCGCGCCCGTCTGCTGAATTCCCGAATAGATTGTGAATGGCGATCCGCTGGTGATCGTCGAAATGCTCAGCAGTTCCCAGCCCTGGGTTACGATGCGGCTCCGCGCCGGCAAAAAACCCACATCCTCCAAATGCAGATCCTGCGCCGCGCTCAACGTGAACGCGTGCGTCACGTCGAAGTTCGACGGCCCCTTCTCGGCGTGCGTGTCGAACGGATTCTGTGGGCCGAACACCACCACGGCTCCTGCCGATCCCGTCCCGCCCTGCAGGCCGCTCACATCGTCGAGCGATTTGCCCCACGTGTATCCCGCCTGCAACGAAGGACCTCCGCGCCCGACCGTCCCCGCCAGCGAAGTTTGCAGCGCGTGGTAGGTCGAATGCGCGGTATCGGTAACCACCGACTCAAATCCAAACCCACCCGTCACCGCGCCCGTGCTTGCGAACTCCGTAAAGTGTGCAAATCCCTGTTCCGCTCCCGGATACGCGTTCGGATAAGAAACGCGCGGGAGCCGGAACGACGCTGTGCCCACATACGCCGCATCCGCCGTCAGTCCGCCGAATGTCCGCTCCAGCCCCACCGTCCATGTTTGCAGAAATCCATCGCCGAACCGCCGATCGATTGCACTCAGGTTCAGCAGCGAAAGCTGGTGTCCCGGCGCCAGCGCCGCCAGGTCCTCCTGATAGCGGTTCACATCCATCACCGTGTTGACCGGCACCTTCTTCGTATCGCCGCTTGCGAAGACATTTACGCCCTGCGGCGTATACGTCGCAGGCAGCTCGTCCGGCGTGATTTGGAACCCGTACGCAACTTCCCCGCTCTGGGACGCATTCACCCGCGGATACACCGCGAACGGCGTCGACCCCGTCAGAAAATTGTCCTGCCATATGTTGGGCGGAATCACCGTGATCCCTCCGCCTGCGTGCACTCGCACCGCATGCGGCGCATTCCAGTCCACCTGCACCCGCGGCCCCCAGCCATTCCATTCCGTCTGATAGCCCGGCTGTGGATTGATCAAATACTCCTGCCCGACGCCCTCCGGCGGAAATGCGTCGAGAAAACTCGATGTCCGATGCGCCCGCTCCGTAATCGGCGTGTACAGCTCATAGCGCAGACCGTAATCCAGCGCCCACCGCTCGTTGATCTTCCAGGTGTCCTGCACGTACGCGTTCACGTCGTTCCGATTGATCGCCGCCGGCCCAATGTGAGCGCCATTCGAGAAGTACGGCGGAGCCACCGCCACCGTGTATCCGTAGGGATAGCCGAGCAGCAGGCTGCTCAGGGTATCCGGCAGCGGATCGCCCGGCTCGATATTATGCTGCCCGCTCTCCGACGCGATGAACACAGGCGAATACACCGTTCCGCCTCCAAAATCGTACTCCCCGTTCGGACTGATGCCGAAGTACGTCGTGTCCCGATTCAGCCGGGCCTCGACCGCCCACTTGACCGCGTGCCGCCCGCTCGTCCAGGCGAAGTTCAGTTGCCCCTGGAAGAGGTTGCCGAATGCCGACATCACCGAGCCCGCCGCGGAATTGAACGGCTCATAGAGGCCGTCCTCGAACTTCACCGCCGGATCGGTATGGTTCGGTGTCGGAAACGACGGCGTCGTCCGCGTAATGCTCAGCGAAGCCGACCACAGGAATCGCGGCGACGGCGTGCGCGTGTATGTGAACACCACATTCCGCTGCCGGTCCGCATACTGCACGCCGAAGCTCGGATCCAGCAGTGTCTGATCGGGATTCGTCGTCGGACCGGTCAGGTTGTCGTAGTTGAACCGCCCTAAAAACTTCCCCTTCTCGCCCAACTTCTGATCGATCCGGATCGAAAACTGGTCCGCTTCCGTGTTCACATTGGACGGTGCAGCATAGGTTCGCGCCCCAAATGCTCCCGTGGTGTCATTCGGCAACGGATAGCGCGCCAGCACCGCAGCGATCTGCGGATTCACCGGCACCTCCAGCGTGTCCGTGCTTCCGTCGGGGTATGTCGCAGTGTCCTGGCCCACGCGCTCCGCGGCCGTCGGTACCGCCAGCACCTGTGTCGTCCCCAGCGCCTGCCGGAAGCCCTGATACTGCAAGAAGTAGAACGTCCGCCCACTGCCGTCATAGAAGTGCGGCAGCACCACCGGGCCGCCATTTGTGAACCCAAACTCGTTGCGCCGGAAGGGCGGAATCCGTCCTGGGTCCGCAATCGAGGGATGATCAAAGTAATTCCGTGCATCCAACGCCGAGTTCCGCAGAAACTCGAAGAACGATCCGTGAAAACCGCTCTTGCCCGACCGCGTCACGATATTTGTGAAGCCCGCCGCGCCCCGCCCGATCTCGGCCGGCATCCACCCGGAGCTCGATTGCAGCTCCTGGATCGCGTCCACGTTGAAATTCGTGAACGTGCTCCCACCCATCTCCGGATCACTGATGTCTGCCCCGTCCATCGCGAAGACCGCCTCCACGCCCCTCTGTCCGTTGACGGCGAACTGCTGCGTGAAGTTCGTCGCGCCGTTGACGTCGGTCATGGTGCCCGCGGCCAGCAGGAGCAGCGTGCTGAAATCGCGGCCATTGAGCGGTAGCTCGCTGACGGACTGGCTCGACAGCTTCTCGCCTCCGGTCGTGTCTGTCGCATTCGCAGTCGCACTTGGGCTGGCATTCGGGGCCGCCGGCGCTGGGGCCTGCGGCTCAGAGGCGATGGTCAGCGTGTTCTGGTCGGAAACGATAAGGACGACTGAGGCTTGGCCCACATTCGCCACAGACGGTGCGGTCGGCGGCCGCTCAGGGAGCTGCACCGTGAAGCTGTATCGTTCTGGCTCAACGCCAGCGACCGTGAAGCGTCCGTCCACTCCGGTCACCGCGGTGTGAAGATCGTGGCGCGCCGCAGCGGCGACGGTCACCCTCACGCCGGCCACGGGTGTGCCCGCAGTCGTGCGAACTACGCCGGCTAATGCTGCTCCGAGCTCAGGAGTCCGCTGCGCGGCCAGTGGCATCGCGGCCATGAGTCCGAGCAGAAACCAGCCCGGCGTAAGGTGGCGGAACGTCCTAAGACGCCATCCATTTGCGGCCCACAGGCCTCTCTGCGACACACTTCCTCCTTGTAGCTAGATCGCGGCGCTTCTTAGTTTCAGTAGCGGAGTCGACCACTGACGCATTCTATGCGGGCCAGGACAGCTTGTCTGTGACAAGGCAAAGCAGATGAAGATGTATCCCGAAAATGTTCTAGCCGCGGGCAATTGAATAGCGATGGCGTTATCTGCGCAGCGCGGACGAGCTCGCCCGACAAATCATTTCTGAGTCTTTGCGGCGGGGACGCAGGTGGTGCAAAGTTCGCCGGTAACTCCCTTTCCTTCTTCCACAGTGAAGATCCGATCCACCGCTGTGAGTGCGAGCTTTTCTACATGCCCGCTGGGCCAGTGAATCTCCACTCCATCGACTTTGGTTGTATCGCCCAAGCCAAAGTGAACTCGCATATCGTTCGAGGAGAGATAGCTGCCGCCGCTCAGAACGTCCCCACGCTGACGCATTCCGGCCGCTTTCAGATAGACTGTCGCGCCGACGGCATCGCGGGGGCTCCCGGAACCCCCGATCAGTTTCAGCTCGACCCAGTGGTGGTGGTCTGGATTCACGTTGCGAAGCAGCACCGGAACGCCATCCATATTGTTAATAACCACGTCGATCTTGCCATCATTGAAGATATCGCCAAACGCCGCGCCGCGGCCCACACTGACCACTGCAAGCCCGGTTCCCTCAACAGCGGGAACCAAAGCGAACTTTCCATTCTTCAGGTTGTGATAGAGAAGCGGACGCTCGGCGTAGCTGGTTCCCCATTCTGGATGCCTATCCACTTCCGGATAAACATGGCCGTTGACAATCAGCAGGTCTTTCCATCCGTCGTTGTCGTAGTCCAGGAAGCCATCACCGAAACTGACAAACGGAATCGACGGTTCCGCGATGCCGGCCTGATAGCTGACATCCGTGAAAAACCCTGTTCCGTCGTTCTGGAAAAGAATCTTGTAGTCGTCGGAAAAGGTGGTGCTCACGATGGAAAGGTGGCCGTTGTTCTCATAGTCTCCGGCTGCAAGGCCCATATTGGCAGCTTCGCGGCCATAGCCATTGAGCGCAAAACCACTTTCGTAACTCTGATCCTCGAAAGTGCCGTTTCCCTTGTTCATGTACAGATAGTTGGGGGTGGAATCGTTTGCCACAAGCAGATCCGGCTTCCCATCCCCGTTCACGTCCACGAACAGGGCTCCGAGGCCGAAGTACCCGTTGGCATCGTCCACTCCCAGCTTTTTGCTGACGTCGGTAAAAGTTCCGTCTCCGTTGTTGTGAAAGAGATGGTCGTGCTCGCCCGGCAGGCCGCGCGGACCGCACATCACCTGCGTTCCGCGATATTCGCAGAAAGCGAAGTTGACCGCCTCGACCCGGAATATGGCGGGTTGGCCAAGTCGAATTGAAGGTAGCCGGCAACGAAAAGGTCCAGCCGCCCGTCCCCATCGTAGTCACCGAAGGTCGCGCCTGTTGACCATGTGCCGATGGTTACTCCGGCCTTTTCCGCCACATCGGTAAAAGTTCCGTCATGGTTGTTGCGGTAGAGGCGGTTCTTTCCATAATTGGTCACGTAAAGATCCGGCCAGCCGTCGTTGTCATAGTCGCCAACCGCGCACCCATATCCCCAGCGGTCGTTGGCAACTCCGGCTTTTTCCGTCACGTCGGTGAACGTGCCATCGTGATTGTTGTGGAAGAGTGCCGCATGCGGCGGAGTGGCTTTGGCCGCCAGCGCATCGTACGTTGAACCGTTGACCAGGTAGATATCCAGCCAGCCGTCATTGTCATAATCCAGCAGACAGACTCCCGGGCCCTTGGCTTCAAGAATCAGGCGCTTTTCCGGAGTGCCCGCCTGGTGATGCCAGCGTGTAAGGCCAGCATCCGCAGCAACATCCTGAAAAATAATCGGACCCGTCTTTACAAAGCCGCCGGCGGTGATTGGACGGTGCTGACTGTCGAAAACGGCCTCTTGCGGGCCGGCATTGGCCATCCCGCCTTGGGATTGCCGCATTTCGCCCGGCTGCTGCTCAACGCCTGTATTCGGCACAGCGTTTCCCGCATCTTGCGCATGCTGTGCGCCCTCACATGCGGTTCCAGCCAAGGCGAACATCCCGCCTAGAGCGGTCACCGCGGCTTGCCTGCGAAGCCGCCCACAGTTGGCAACCGCATACTGCAAGGGGTGCAGCGGACATCGTTCAACCAATGCGGAGTTCACGTCTCCTGTTCCTTCGCGGGACGGCCTATTTGTCACCCACACGCGACGCACACGGATCACCCGTAGACGAGCCGGACATATCACGACCGCGAACACGAGGGGCACGAGAACCCATCCAATCAACCGACCCTGCGTGTTTTCTTGAAAGTGTATCTCATTCAGCGGGATCGGGCGGTTTCCACTTCGGCGTGCCCGATAATGTGCACCAGTGAAGCTCTCCGTGCAGCACGGTCAATTTGAAAGAGACTAGCATTCGTTTCGCGCTTGACAATTGAAGAAAGCTTTGGTCTCATCTTGGACAGTTAGAAGCGCTGTATATTCTTCTCCTTTTGACAAACGGTTGTCTTAGACATTTGTGGAGAATACCTGCGCGTGAATGAATGGCTCTCGAACCGCCGAAGTTATGAGGGAATCATGAATCCGAAATTTCATTTTCTTTGCTTATTGTCCGCAGTTGTCTGCCTAATTTCCATCCCTTCCTGGGCACAAAACACACCTGACGCTCAAGTCTGGCTGACCACTGTCGACCGAACTGCGTTGTTTGCGCGCCAAGCGGAGCCGATGCATTTTTCGAAGGCAAGGAGCGATGCACCCGAGATCGTTGTAAACGACATGGAGCAATACCAGCCCATCGAGGGGCTGGGGTTCGCGCTGACGGGCGGGAGTGCGCAATTGCTGATGCAGATGACGCCGGAGCGGAGGGCGGCTTTGTTGAAGCGACTTTTTACAACTGAGGGAGACGGGATTGGCGTGAGCTATCTGAGGGTGAGCATCGGAGCCTCAGATATGAATGACCACGTGTACTCCTATGACGATATGGCGCCCGGCGAGTTGGACCCGAACCTGACAAAGTTCAGCCTGGCCCCAGATGAGACTACGGTGATCCCGGTCCTCAAGGAGATTCTGGCGATCGACCCTCATATCAAGATTCTCGGATCGCCGTGGTCGGCCCCGGCGTGGATGAAGACAAACGACATGGTGAAGGGCGGCAATCTCAAACCGGAGTTCTATGGCGCCTATGCAGAGTACCTGGTGAAGTACATCGAGGGAATGAAGGCTGAGGGCATTTCAATCACTGCGATCACGGTGGAGAACGAGCCGCTGAATCCAAAGAACACGCCAAGCATGGTGGTGTTTGCCCAGGAGGAGGCAACATTCATCGGAAAGTACCTGGGACCGGCGTTTGAGAAAGCGCGGATCACGACCGAGATCCAGATTTACGATCACAATCCCGACGTCACTTCCTATCCTTTGTCGATCCTTGCCGACCCAGTCGCGAGCAAATACGTAGCCGGAACGGCCTTTCATTTGTATGGCGGCGACAGTAGCGCGCTAACAGCCGTGCACAACGAATATCCGAACAAGAACCTATACCTGACGGAGCAGTCGGTGGGTGGCCGGCCGAGTGAAACAACGATCGACATTGCAGAGCCGGTGAGCCGCGTCCTGATCGGCGCGACGCGGAATTGGGCGCGCAATGTTCTGTTGTGGAACCTGGCGGCGGATTCTCACGCCGACCCGCACACAAACGACGGTGGATGCACAGCCTGCTATGGCGCGATCACGCTCGAGGGAGACAGCGCGAGCTTCAACGTGGCCTACTATGCGATGGCGCACTTCGCGAAGCTTGTTCGGCCTGGTTCGGTGCGCATTGGATCAACCGAACTGGAACAACTGCAGACCGCGGCGTTCGAGACGCCAAAGGGTGAGGTCGTGCTGGTTGTGGCGAACACAGGCAATTTTCCCAAAACATTTCAAATTCTTTACCACGGGCAAAGCATCACCTCGACTTTGCACTCAGAGTCGGTAGCAACCTACGTGTGGTGAGCATTGGAGGGCGAGAACATGGTGCGGCGTGAAATAGAAGCTCAGCCTGCACGACCGAGCATCCAGCGCAGCCTTGTGACGTTCGTGCTCTTGTGCGTGGCAGGAGACCGAATGTCGTCCTGAGCCGAGCGATTGAATCGCCAGAGACTCCCGGCGTGCGCTTCCAGCACTTGATTACCGTGGCACTGGGCGACAAGAAGGAGATCTCCAATAATGTGATCGATGGCGTGGGAGAACCGACCTCAATCCGAACGCGAGTCACACCCAAAGTGAACGAGTTCCCGCGAAAACCATGCCGTAACTCCGGACCGCGGCTCGTCATTGATCCCCCAAAGACGCAACGAGTGTGCTGCATCACACCTAAGGCAATAGCCAGAACAAGCCTTTGTCTTTTAGTGAGTTGCCCCACATTCATGGCGAATTGAGCAAAAGGGGAGATTGCACGCTCTCAACGTGCTTGCAAGAACCCAGAAAATCGATTTAAACAAGCGATTGCATAAACATTTTCTGTCGTAAATCGCTTTTCTTAACCGAGCGAGAAAGGCTGCGGCGACGACCGAAGCAGTGTGTCAATTGAAGACGAGATATCAAATGCAATCGTTTGTCTAGATCGAATTATTGACTTGACAGTCCATCTTTTGGTGTGCTTTAATCGCTCCCGCGTTCCGAACGAGTGGCTTTATGTCATCAGACAACCGTTTGTCTTGTCGAATCAGACGACTTTAGCAAATGGTTTCAGTTCGGCAATGGTAACGCGTGCGGAAGTTGAGATTGTGCATGTTCCATTGGGAAGCAAATTGACCCACTTCGTGCCAATTTTCCGATGGACGTCAAGCCGCCCCAGACTAGGGGGAAACCACCACACAAGCAGCATCAACTTTGAAAAGGAAGGTCAGATGAAAAACGCAAAACACGGGTTCTTTCTGTTGGCGTTGTTTCTTATCCTGTCCTGCGTGGGACTGCGGGCCCAGGAGAACGCGGTGCTCACCGGAACCGTCACCGATCCAACCGGAGCGGTGGTGCCCAATGCAGCGGTAACCATCATCAACATCCAGACCAGCGAAGCTCGTACAGACAAGGCTAACGGCGCAGGGCTGTATGAATTTCCGGATCTGAACAGTGGCACCTACACTCTCAAAGTGTCGGCCCCGGGCTTTAAGGTCTACGAGAAGACCGGGATCGTCATGAACGTGGCTGCGACGGTGCGAGAGGATGTGCAGCTTGCGATTGGCACCAGCAACCAGACGGTCACAGTCGCGGCGGACGCTCTGAGCCTGCAGACCGAGACCAACGAGGTCAGCAACCTGATTACCGGCCAGCAGATCACCGAGCTGGCCACCAACGGCCGCAGTATCACTTCGCTCGAAACGCTGGGTACCGGCGTCTCGGGGACTCTGCCGGAATTCAATGGCACGTCGGCGCAGGGGAGCAGCTCCACCATCAGCTTTAACGGAATGCGTACGGGCCACAACGACTTTCTGATCGACGGCGGCGAAATATATGACCGCGGGAGCGGCGGCAAATTGGGAGTGATGCCCTCGATGGATGCGGTGGCAGAATTCCAGACGCTGTCCAGCAATTACGCGCCGGATTATGGAATCAGTTCGGGAGGCACGACGACCATCGTGCTGAAATCCGGCACCAATTCATACCATGGCGGCCTCTGGGAATTCGATCGTAACGACGCCTTCGATGCTCTCAATTGGTTCACCAAACAGGCGGCCGCGCAGTCAGGCACCAAGCCGATCATACCGGAGTTGCGCCTGAATATCTACGGCGGCGATTTCGGCGGCCAGGCGTTTATCCCCGGGATTTATCCCAAGGCAAAGAGCCATACCTACTTCTTCGTGACCGAGGAATGGCGCAGAATGATTCAGGGATCTCCTGCCAATTTGACGAATGCGCCGCTGGCCTCGGAGATTCCGACGACCGCGAATGAGACCAGCGGCTTCGTATATGTGCCGCCGGTGGGCTTACCGGAATCGCCGGCCGCCGGCGTCTGCGCTACCGGCCAGTCAGCACCGTGCGTGCCAGCCACGACGGATCCAGCCAGGTTAGCGCTGTACACAGCGGATAGTCTGACCATCGGCGAATCTTTTTCCAACGCGCCGGGGGGAAAGATTCCTGGGAACCTCCTCGACCCGAATGCGGTTCTGTTCATGGGGACGGGAGCAATCCCGAAGTCCAATTCGACGGGGCCGAACGGTCAGCCGGTGATAATTGCGTCGCCGAAGCAGCCGACGTACGTGCGCGAGGACGTGGTGCGCATCGATCATGACATCAGCCCGAGGATGCACCTGATGGGGCACTGGATTCACGACCGGATGTCGCAGACCTATTTCCCCAACCAGAATTGGGGCGATGGCGACAGTTATACGACCGCGGGCGATGTGTTCGGCAATCCTAGCTGGGGCACGGTGATCAAGCTGACGCAGACGATCTCGCCGTCAGTGCTGAACGAGACTTCGCTGAACGTGAACGGCAACTACATTAAGATCACGGCGGTTGCCTCGCCTGGCGCTTCCATTGCAGAGCCGTCGGGCTGGACGCAGAAAGGGTATTTCCCGGCTGCCAACAACATAGGCACCCGCATGCCCGGGGTCCATATGGGGGCGCCCTTCGGCACGACCTGGTCGATTGGATACTGGCCGTGGGCTAACGCTTACCTGAACTATCAGCCGCGCGACGATTTGTCGTGGACGAAGGGCCGGCATGCTTTCAAGTTCGGCTTTGCGTACATGCGCAACGACAAGAACCAGCAGCAGCAGGCGGATACCGAGGGTGATTATAACTTCGGCACCGATTTTTCCGGCGATTCCTATGTGAACTTCCTGCTGGGTGTCTCTGACAGCTTCTCGCAGTTGGAGTCCCTATCGATGTTCCACTGGATCAACAACACCTGGTCGTTCTACGGAATGGATAACTGGCGCATAACCCCCCGGCTGACCTTGAACCTGGGGCTGCGCTATGACGGTCTGCCGCACGTCTACAACAAAGAAAACATGGCGGGGAATTTTGTGCCCGCGGACTTCAGCACCACCAACGAGCAGGTGCCGAATGCAACCACAGGGCAGATGAATACCGCCGGTCCCGGATTCCAAACCGTCGGCGGCGTCCCGTTCTATCTGAATGGCATTGAAATTGCGGGCAAGAACGGCTTCCCGCGCGGCGTCGTCAAGAACGACTACTGGACGTGGCAACCTCGTCTGGGCTTCGCCGACGATCTGTTTGGCAACGGCAAAACGGTTCTGCGCGGCGGCATCGGAACTTTCTATGAGCGCGTGCAGGGCAACGACGTCTACGGGACAGACACCAATCCTCCGTTCGCCTACGACCCCACGGCGGACGACGTGTACTTCACCAATCCCGCCCAGAGCGACACCACCGGGGCGACTGCCTCGACGCCCACCTTCCCGGCGGGCATGGGAACCCTCGGCTACTACTACCCGAATCCGGGCACAGCGCAATTCAGTCTGGGGATTCAGCAACAGGTTGCGCCTTCAGTGATCGCGGCGGTTCAGTACGTCGGTTCCGCAGGCTGGAACCAGGACGTCAAGCGCGAGATCAATACGCTGCCGCTTGCCAGTACCGAGCGCCAGGCGGTCGCCACCACGGGCGCCAACGCCAACCTCTACAGAAACTACCCTGGTTTCTCCGGCATTGACGAAGACGACAACTCGACCAACTCCAACTACAACTCTCTGCAGGCGGCTCTGGGCCTGGAGAATAAGCACGGTTTCACTTTGCACCTGGGCTATACCTGGGCGCATGAAATCGATATTCAAAGCGACGATCTGCAGGGCGACGTGTCCGACCCGTACAACATCAGGTACGACCGCGGTTCGGGAACCTTTGACCGGCGCCAAATTTTCACCGCCAACTACATCTACAATGTTCCGTTCTTCACGCACTCCGGCAGCTTGATGCAACGCAGTTTGCTGGGAGGCTGGACCATCTCCGGCGTAACCACGTCGGAAAGCGGGCTCCCGGCGACCGTCGGCTGGGGTGGTGCGGACACGATCGGGCTCGGCGGCGGGACAAGCAATCGGCCGACCCAGACGGGGAAGGTGTCCTACCCCCACACTGTTAAGGCGTGGTTCAGCACAAGTGCGTTCTCTGCTCCCGTGGCTCCCTGGGCTGGAGGCACGACCAATGGCTGGGGCAGTTCCGGCAAGGCCCAGATTAGGGAAAATGATCTTCAGGTCACGAATCTGAGCCTGTTCAAGTCATTTGCCCTGACAAAGAGTGAGTCGACGCGGCTCGAGCTTCGCTTTGAGACGTTCGACACCTTCAACCATCCCCTGTGGAACGGCTTTAGTACAGGATATTCGAGTCCCACTAGTCCCACGAATATCACCGGTGCCGATGACCCGCGTGTATTGCAGTTCGCCGGCAAATTCGAGTTCTAAACGCTCCCACAACCAGGGCGCGGCGGGCAACCCCCGCCGCGCCCTTTTCTTTTGGCGGCTGCCCTTGCCCAATCTCCAATAGAATGGGCAAGGGGCAAGAGTGCGACCGGCAATGCAACCGCGAATCTGCCTGATATGGACGATGATGCTGGCCGTGGCCGCCGCCTACTGCGTGGGCCAGACGGCAATGGCGCTCGATCAGCAGCGGCAAATCGCGCTTACGCTGGAACAGCAAGGCGACAATGTCCAGGCTGAGGCGGCATGGCGCTTGTACATGAAGGCTCGTCCTTCGGACCCAGAGCCTTATGCTCACCTGGGCCTCCTGGAAGCGCGCCAGGATCACTTCACGGAGGCCGTGCTCTTCTACCGCAGGGCCCTGGCGCTGAATCCTGCGATTCCCAACCTGCGGCTGGATCTTGGTCTCGCTCTCTTTAAGGGCGGCGAACCAAAGCAGGCCATTGTGGAATTCAACATGCTGCTCAAGAACGAGCCTCCAGGATCACTCGAGGCACAGCGCCTGACCACGCTCCTGGGGATGGCCCATTATGGACTTGAGGAATACGCCGCAGCGGCTCCTTATCTGAAACAGGCCGCTGCTGACGATCCGCAGAATCTCCCCTTGCGCCTGGCCTTGGCGCACAGTTGTCTGTGGTCCAAGCAGTACCAGTGCGTTCTGGATACCTATCACGAGATCCTGATGCTGAACGCGGAATCGGCCGAAGCCGATATGCTGGCCGGCGAGACGCAGGATGAGTTGAAGAACACTGGGGCCGCCGTCCAGGAATTCCGTGACGCGGAGAAGGCCAATCCGAGGGAGCCCGACGTGCACTTCGGCCTAGGCTACCTGCTGTGGCGACTGAAGCAATACGAAGAGGCGGCCCAGGAGTTCCAGGCTGAATTGGCCAACAATCCGGAGCACGGCCAGGCCATGGCCTACCTGGGAGACACCGAGATGATATTGGGCCAGCCCGAGACTGCACTTCCGCAGCTTGAGAAGGCCATCCGGATCGACCCCAGGAATGAACTGGCGCACCTTGATTTAGGTGTCCTGTATGGCAACGCGGGTCGCCAGGACCAGGCCCTGCGGGAACTGAAGATTGCCGAAGCGCTAAACCCCAACGACCAGAATGTGCACTGGCGCCTCGGGCGGTTTTACCAGAAAATCGGGAGGAAAAACGAGGCAAAGATCGAGTTCGACAAAACCCGCGGCTTGGTGAAAGCTGGTGACGATTCGAGCTTCAAGAAGCTTCATCCAACGGCGGAAGCGCCCGGCGCTCCGGCTGCCAAGTAATTGCCGGAAGGGAAGCCATTGCTTGACTTCGACCCTGGAACGGGGAGGGCGGAAAACTGCCGGTTCCAGCGTCTTCCCGCACAGAATAGGACCGATTGGCAGCCAGGTTAGTTAACGTCTCCACCTTCCCGTCCCGCCAAAAACTTCTGCCTTATCCCAGCCTTCCCGGTTAGTATCGATCAGCGCCATACAACCGCTCATAGATTCCACGATCAATTCCTGTTCGGGACTCGGCAAATGTTCAAATTGAATCCCGGTCGAAGCGGTAATATCCACCAACTCCGGGTAGCTGTTAACTTCTGCGTTCGATTCTCTTTCCTCTGGCGTATTCGCGCTCTCTCGCTGCGTCGCCGTTAGCTGCGCAAAAGACGGCGGCGTTTGTCCCATGCCAGCGGGAATGAGACAGTAGAAAAAACCGCGCACAGGTTGACAGACTTCATTCCAGCACTTGGACCGATTCGTCCGTTGAGTCTGCTTTCGATCGCGCGACACATCAGGAGCAATCTATGTGCCTCTGATTGTATGGCGAGCCCCGGAGTACTACACTGACTGCATCCATGATGAGTCAATCGATTGTTTGCGTGACATTGATCGATGTCTGAGGCATCGGAATGCTGCGAGAGGGAAGTAAATGAATTTCGGGGTTCTACGAAGAGGCCCAAGGATTGTTCTGCGGAACGCGGAAGGCGAGGAGTCCGCGACCAATCCGGCCGCCTTGACAAACTCCTCGCCACTGCTGAATCGTGCATCAACCATAGTGTTGAGCGTGGGATCGAGCTTGACCGGCGCAGGAACGGTGATGCTGGGGGTGATTCTTCCTGCCCTCTCGCAGCGATGGGGATTGCGCGACGATCAAGCGGGCTTTCTCATGTTCCTTCAGTTCTTTGCTTCAGGGCTGGGCGCGCTTGTAACAGGCATGAATCGCGTTCGCTCGATGGCAATCGGCTATGGCCTGCTGGTTGCCACTCTGTGTGCACTTGTTGTTGGTGAAGGGCAGTTCGCATATGTCGCCTTCTTTTTTTATGGCTTGGGCCTCGGCATAGCGATAACTTCAACCAACCTGTTTTTTTCCGATCACTGGGGAAATCTGCGCGCCACCAAGCTAGTTTGGTTGAGCTTCGCTTGGTCGGCCGGAGCGGCAGCCGGTCCGGTTTGCATTCTGCCGCTCTTGCATCGCGGAGACTTTGGCTCCGTCTTCCTGATGATGCTCATTTTGTTTCTCGCAATGTTTGCGTGGGTGATTCTGATTGAGCGGCAGGGGCCGGCAGCTGGGCTTGTGCAGAGACCCCAAAGACTGAACCGATCCGTTCAAACCTTCTTCTCCATCCTCCTGGTGCTGGCAATGAGTTTCGTGGGCGTGGAGGCGGTGCTGAGCGGTTGGCTGACAACTTATTCTCACCGCGCAGGAATTCGCGACCTGGCGGGAGCCGCTCTTGCGACCTCAATCTTCTGGCTTGGTGAAATGCTTAGCAGGCTCGCCTTCTCAACCCGATTGCTTACGAAGGTTGGGGGCCGGAAAGTAATGATGTGGGGCAGCACTGGCGTGACTCTGTCAACGATCCTCTTGATTGCATTCCCTCATCCCTGGGTGATTTTTCTCGTTGCTGGCGTAGCGGGCGCATTTGTTGGTCCCCTCTACCCGCTTTCGCTGTCCTATTTGCTGGAACTGTCGCCGCGAGGATGGTTTTTTGCGATGGGTGGCATTGGAGCGGCGATTTTTCCTTGGATCACGGGGTCGGTATCGGCGCACTATCATTCGCTGCGCTGTGGACTGGTGGTTCCGGTGGTCGCGGGACTGGGTATGATCGTGCTGATTGTGCTGACCTTTCGGCGCCTGCAGCCGGTTTGAACATCCAATCCAGCTCTTGGTGAATCTTCATAAGACAATCGAGTGTCTTATGAAGAATTCAGCTCCTTCGATTTGTGAAAAAGCCGCTTTCGCTTGAGAGTTCAATCCTTGCCAGAATTCGCAAGAGCGCCTATGATCTCTAAGGTAAACGTTTGCCTGCTTTCTAATCGCGTCAACCGACGAGTCGGTAAGCCGCGCAGCCGCGATTCCCGGAGCGTTGTAAGGCCGGCAAGATAATGAGTTCAAGATAAGTTTGAGAGACGAAATGAAGGACTCCGCGAGCGGCAAGAAATCACAAGAAGCAACAAAGTCCAGGGTTCACCAGACAGCGAGCCTGAAGCAGGTTGCTGAGCATCTTGGGCTCAATCCAGCAACAGTATCGGTCGTCATGAATGACGTACCTGGGCGATCGATTCCCCAGGCGACGCGTGATCGCATCAAGGCGGCCGCCAAAAAGATGAACTACCAGCCAAATCTTCTGGCGCGTTCGCTGCGCAACCGCAGGACCTTGACCATCGGCATCCTGGTGCCGGGCTTGGGCGAGGGATATCACACAGAGGTGATGAGCGGCATCGGAGATCAGCTAATCAAGTCGGGGTATTTCTACTTCACGGCTCATCACCGGCACAACAAGAATCTGATTGAGGACTACACCCGGATACTGGTTTCGCGCGGAGCGCAGGGGCTCATCGCGGTCGATACCCATCTCGAGCATCCTGTTTCGATTCCGGTAGTGGCCGTGGCGGGCCACCGGCATATTGACGGCGTCACCAACGTGGTGCTCGATCACGCGCGGGCCGCTGAGCTCGCTCTGGGACATCTCTACGGGCTGGGGCATCGCAAAATCGCGTTCATGCGCGGCATGCCGTTCAGCTCTGACTCCGAAGAGCGCTGGAATCACCTGGTTGAAGTGGCGAAGCGAATGGGCATTGAGATTCAGCCGAAGCTGGTGGTGCACCTCGACCGCGACATGACCTCGCCGGAACTTGGGTTTAGCGTTGTGCAAAAGCTGCTGGCTGCCAAACAGCGGTTTACCGCGCTTGTCGCTTTCAACGATATATCGGCCATGGGAGCGATTCGCACTCTGAAGGACTTCAACCTGTGCGTGCCTGAGGACGTTTCGGTCATCGGTTTTGACGACATTAAGGCGGCTGCATTCACTTTGCCGCGGTTGACAACGATCAACCAACCGCTCGAGGAGATCGGCCGGATTGCCACGCAGAGCCTGCTGAATCGCCTTCACAACACAGTTTCGCCACGCGACGAGATTGTCGTGGAACCGAAACTCGTCGTTCGTGAATCCACCGGGCCGGCCAGAAGCTGAAAAACAGCAGCGTCTTAATGGCGATTTAGCCCATCCGTGTTCCGGGCGTATCGTCGGCAATCCGGAAGTGACTCGTTTTCGGTGCTACTTCCGAGTTGTCGGTCACTTGACCGGAGCCCGGCTAATCGAATTGGTGGGAGGCTACTTCGTTTTGTCCCAGGCATTTCGCGACCGTGCAAAATCAAGCGACTAATCGAGGTGAGCGAGTATGCCACATGAGGCTGCTTTCTGGTTGAGCATGTTCCAGAGGGCCTCATCGGGGTACCTGTCTTGGCTCAATCCAATTGCTGCCACGTGACTCGTGATTGGGCCTTGGCATGCGCGAAAATGTGGACCCCAGAGTACGACGGTGTAGCATTAGCCAATCAGTGTTGATTAGGTTATGGGAGGCGCGCATGGCCGGAATCGTAGGTCAACCGTCTCGAAATGGGTTTGCGATGCGAATACGGTGCATCCCTCTCGCACTGCTTCTAACCTCTGGCTCATGTATGGCACAACAACCCACAGAGTTCGCGCCGACCAGCATCCCGCCGCCGACACGCGCCGACTATCTCAAGCTGGCCGCCGAAGTCCAGAATGCGCAGTACACCGATGTGATCAACGTCTGGTTCCCCCGGTCCTTGGATCATGAACATGGTGGGTTCCACACCCACTTCACCCGCGACTGGCAGTGGGCGCCCAGCGACGGCAAGGCTTCCGTCATGCAAGGACGTATGACGTGGGTGGCATCCCAGGTCGTGCTGCGTGACCCGAAGCTGAAGACGGAGTTTCTGCCCATCGTGCAGCACGGGGTCTCCTATTTGGAAAACGTCATGTGGGACAAGCAGGACGGCGGTTTCTTTTGGTTGCTCGACGACGATGGCCACGTGACTCCGGAATTCAAGGACGGCAAACATCTGTACGGCATTTCATTCTGCATTTATGGATTAGCCGCGGCCTACCAGGCTACTGGCGATCCCAAGGCGCTCGACCTCGCGAAAAAAGCTTTTCTCTGGACCGACCAGCACGCGCATGACTCCGAGCATGGCGGATATCATGAGTGGCTTGCCCGCGACGGCACGCCGATTCAGACGAATGTCCCCAACGGACGCGTCGCCATGGGGCCCATCGGTCCTGTCGGCTACAAGTCGATGAACACGCACATTCATTTGCTCGAGGCCTTCACGGAGCTTTACCGCGTCTGGCCTGATCCGGCGCTGCGCGCACGCCTTGAAGAAATGCTGGACATCGTACGCGATAAGATCTGCGTCGAGCCCGGTGCGATGAATCTCTATTTCACCAATGCCTGGCAGCCCATTCCCGACCTCGATTCCTTCGGCCACGATGTTGAGACCGCCTATTTAATGCTGGAAACAGACGAACTCCTTCATCACCACGCGAGCGAGAAAACGGAACGAATGGCAAAAATGCTGGTCGATCACGCTCTTGCCTACGGCTGGGACGCGAGCAACGGTGGCTTCTTCCAGGACGGCACAGCCGCGGGCAAGCCGGAAAGCCAGCTCAAGGAATGGTGGGTCCAGGCAGAAGGGCTGAATGCGCTGCTTATGATGCACGAGCGATACGGAACGCGGGAGCCCATTTACTTTGCTAGGTTCGTCGAACAGTGGAACTTCATCAAGAACCACACAATCGATAGCCAATACCGCGGCCTGTATAACCTGACCGAGGCGGACGGCACGCCCATCATTCAGGACAAGGGCTCCATTTGGAAGGGCGGATACCACGACGGCCGGGCATTTTGGAATGTGAGTGCTCGCCTGCGCAAACTCGCGGGAGAAGAATAGGCTTAGGCTGCACTCATTCAGTGGTTAGGGAAATACCGATATCTGACCTCCGGTTCCGGGTTGAAGGCCAACCAACCGCCCGGAACCAGTAAACGGCTCCGATGATCGGCTTTATCTGAGATTTGGGCCCGTCATTATTTCTGGGCCGCGACTAGCACGTGCGGATCTGCGTAGAAGGCCTTGATCGCATCAGAACCAGGCACGCCAGCAGAACCAGACATAGCAGTGGGCGACAACAGCATCCACCTCCAGTTCACCTCTCGTGTGAGCACGTCCGCAGCCGGTACGCCCGAGGCGACGCGAACACCGAATGGTTTGTCGCCGGCAAACTGAGACACAAGGCGGTCGAGCGGGAAGCGGCTTTCGCCAAGCGTATTTGCATCCAGCGTGATCGCGTCGATATGCAACGGCCCGGGAAAGAAATCTTCCAGCCCATTGTTTCCTCCGGGATTGAAGCTGGGAGGCACCGCTTCCCAAACCCAAGCAAGGTTATGGAGGTTGCCATCGACGGTAAGGTGCTCATAGAGCCTTCGGTACAACTCCTGTGAGCCTTCAGGCCCAGGATGACCTGACCACCAATTGCCGTTTCCGTTCTGCGCCGGATATGGGCTCCAGAGCACGGCGAGATGCGCCTCGGCGAGCGGGCGCAATAGCGCGGCTACAGCATCTGCCTGCGCTGCCCAACGATGATTCAGGTCTGTTCCCAGCTCGAGCAACTGCTGCCATTCAAAACTCGTGAGCACGCCCGTAGCGGCGCCGTCGGTTGGGCGAGGCGGGGTCCAGCGCAATGCGACCAACTCGCCTCGGCGCGTCGCCTCCCGCACTTGCGCGAGAAGCGTACTTGGCTCGGTGGCTCCGGTCAGACCGATTTCGACGATCGCAGGTTGTTTGCCGGTTGCGGTAAGTACCGCCTGCGCCTCGGGGAAAGTGCTGGCGGCGAATTCGACTACGCTTTGCCCGCTGAGAACTCCCTTTCCCTTCGCATCAGCTAGTTTAGCGAGCAGGGCGCGCACCTCAGCGTCGGCACTAAAGCCTCCAGGCGCCGGAGGCGTAGTCGGAGCCGCAAGCGGCGCGGAAATGCGTGAATCGCCTCGATTAATGATGCTCGGAGCGTGAAAGTTCGTCTGCAATTGGTCGAGGCTATTGAAGCTTTCTTCCAAACCGCTCCACATCATGAAATATGCCCAGCGGGGCTGTGCTGCAAGTGTGGTGAGCGACGGCATGGCCCCCACCTCGGCCAGGGCGATCGGCTTATGAAGGGGATCCGCAAGCGCCACCATTCCGTCATAGAATTCCTGGCGGAATGGTCCGTAGATATCCATCGTAAGCACGTCAACATAGGCGGAGCCAGGAAAGTAGTCGGCAACAGAGCCGGCGCTCGAACTGGGGCTGTTTACGTTCCACACCCAAACGAGATTGTTGAGATGATGCATGTGCACATAACGGTCATAAATCTGGCGGTAGAGTGCCGCAGAGCCATCCGGGCCTGGGCGACCGCCCCACCAGAACCAGCTGCCGTTCATCTCGTGGTAAGGGCGGAAGAGCACAGGCACGCCTGCGTCCTGCAGCTCTTTCAGGTAGCCGGCGATGCGGTCCACCTGCCGGCACCAGCGCGTATTGAGATCAGTACCGGGTGTAAGAAGCTGGCGCCACTCCCAGTCAGTCAGGTGCCCTTGCACGCTGTCGTGAAAAGTGACAGGTTCGTCTTCAGTCGGACGCACCGCGTGCCATGTCAGTGCGATCACTGCGCCATTGCGGTACTGGCGAATTACCTCCTGAATCATGGACGGACGCCCAAGCGCGGAGTCCTTATCGTCCCCACCTGAGAAGCCGAAGTCTTGTCCGAAGATGCCGGGGTATTCGCCAGTTAAATCGTAAACGCGGTCTGAGTAGCGGGAGACAGTGTTTGGATAGTTATGCTCACCGCTGATCGTGGCGTGGCCAGTAATTTTGTCCAAATCGTGCAGCAGCACCCGTGCGGCCGGTGTCTCATCCGGGTTGACCGGTTGGGCATCGGGCGTTTGCGCGGCTGCGGTGCAAGCCGTGCAGATACACACAGCGAACGCGAGAAACAAGTGCCGCATCATAACAAGCCTCAACCCAGCACGATCGGGTGCCGAAGCATATTGAGCGGAGTCGTCCTTTGCCATGTCGCGCCTCCTACCGGAATAAGTCTACGGTGTCGGCGCGGCGCAGCGGCTTCAACCACAGCTACAGTCAACCATTTTCATTGTTGCTTCTTGTCTCCTCTCGCCGTTAGAGTAGTCAATTCGAGTGGGAACTTCGCGAACGACCGTCACACATCCTTGTGTCATGAAGTGAATTGCCGAATGGAAGAGACAGGCGGTTGAAGGAATGATGCTACACGGTGTTCAAAAGGGCTTCTTTGCCCTTCGCGATGAGGGACAAGGTCAGCGGCTCAAGTTCAAATCCTTCCGGGCCCACCAGCATTCGTCGCCACGGCGAGCTGATTACACAAACGCCAGGTTTACGTTGTCAATGGCCTCGTCGATCTCCGCTGTGCTCTTGTAGCCGACCGTGACACAGTCGACGCCCGCATTCCGGAAAGCAAATCGCATTGCCTCCTGGCGATCGTTGCGGCCGGTAAAGGTTCCCTCGCCCACAAGTTTCATGCTGATCACGCCCATCCCCTCGGTCCGGGCTTGCTGGACATGATTGACGACCTCGTTGACGTTGCCGGGGACATCCCAATCGTCGTTCTCGTTGTCCATCCTCGTGCCTTTGTGGTTCACGCGGATCATGGCGATTTCGAGCCACTTGGTCTCGGGCACCTTTCGCAGCGCGGGCAGCCCGTGCACCGAGGCCCCGTGGGTCCGAATCGTCTGGCGATGCTGCGCTTCGAGAATTGCATCCTGCCAGCGCCCGGTGTCGGCTGGCCAGGTGCCAGTGTGCTGCCAGTGAAGCAGCATAATGTCGAAGTAATCGGTCTGCGAAGTGCGGCGCAACTCGTCAAGCCTCTTCAGCGGATCGCCCTCGTCTTCCGTTGTGACCTTGGACATCAATTGATAGCTGTCACGGGGAAACGGCTTGAGCGCCTCGCCGAGCATAGCCGGCGTCGTATAGGATTCCGACGTTTCGAAGAAACGGACCCCGCGCTCATAAGCATAGGCAACAAGCCTGCTGAATTCCTTTTGCCCAAGCGCAGACTGTACCTGGCCGTTTTTGCTGCCCGTGCCGAATGCGAGGCGCGTGACTTTCACTCCCGATTTACCCAGCGTGACCAAACTCGATGCGGATGCGCGCTCGGCATGCACAGGCAGGCTGCCCATGCTCGCGATGGCACCGGCAGCAACGCTTGTCTTGATGAAATCTCGCCTGGAAATCGTCATGATGATTTGCCCTCCGCCCCATGAAAAGGGGGTCGACCAGTTGGCCGAATGGTAACACAGGTCTGGAACAGGCGGTTGAACTCAGGCGGAATTGCATGTCGCCCATTCGGCCTAATTCATTTATCCTTCGCCCTCTGCGGTGAGAGGCTTGGTTTTGGCACGCATACTTGTGATCGCCACAACGCTGGCCAGGACGAATATTCCGCCGACAATCGTGCGGACGCCCACTGGCTCGCCGCCCAGCCAGTAGCCCACCAAGACGGCAACGACGGGATTGACGTATGCGTAGGTCCCCACCTTGGTGGGGGATTCGTGGTGCAGCAGCCACACATAGGCGGTGAATCCTGCAATGGAGCCCGCGAAGATGAGGTAGAGCAACGCGACCCATGCGGAGCCGGAGATCGCGGAGAGATGAAGCCCGCGACCCTCACCCCGTAACGCGGCGACTGCAGCCAGCATGATTCCGCCAGCGAGCATCTGCGCGCCCGAACTCATCACTTTCGACGAAGGAAGCGGCAGTTTGCGCGATAGCGCCGATGCGACCGACCACCCGATGGCTCCGATGATGAGCGCGATGGCGCCTTCTTTGTCGATCGCGGCGCCGCCGAGGTTGCCGAGCAAATGCGACGGGCTCACGAGGATAGCGACGCCCGCAAATCCCGCAAGAAGCGAGAGAGCGAGCCGCGCGGTAAGCCGCTGGGTTCGGAGAATGAGAATCTCGGACAAGGTCATGAATCCGGGAATGGTGGCCATGATGACGGCCGCGATGCCGGAGGGAACGCGCTGCTCTGCCCAGAAGAGGAGGCCGTAGTCGACGACGAAGATGAGAAACGCGAGCAGGAATGCGGAAAGCCACTGGCGCATGGTCGGCCCGCGCTCGCCGCGTGCAATTGCCCAGAGATAAACCAGCAGGCCAGCGGCCAGAAATCGCATGGCGCAGAAGAGAAATGGCGGGAGCTCACTGACGCCAACGCGGATGGCGAAGAAGGTCGATCCCCAGACGAGATAGATGATCGCGAAGGCGAGAAGCAACTTCCAGCGAGCGGGTTTTATCACGCTTTCCATCGTCTTCACCGTGACAAATTCTTGTGTCCCCAGACGGATTTTGTTCCTCGTCACCAGCTGTGCAACCATTCTGCGTCGCGGCCGATGCGCACCGGGGCATGGAAGAGCTCGCTCAGGCGCGGTTCGGTCAAAAGATCCTCTCGGCGGCCGTCGGCCACAATGCGGCCATCGCGCATGAGAATGATGCGCTCAATCTCCGGCAATATGTCGCCGAGATGATGCGTGACCATCACCAGGCCAGTGCCTTCGCGGGCAAGCCCGCGCAGCGTTTCGCGCAACTCGCGCTGAGCAGAAAGATCGAGCGCGTTGGAGGGCTCGTCGAGAAGGAGCTGCTGCGGCCGGTGGACGAGCGCGCGGGCAATCAGGATGCGGCGCTTTTCTCCGGCCGACATGGCGCCGACGAGTTGCTGGGAGAGGTGAGTCGCCTCCATTCGCGCCAAAGCCTCTTGCGCCCGGGCTCTCATTTCATCGGTTACATGGAGATTGGGCCATATTGTGGAGGCCGAAAAGAAGCCGGAAATCACGGCGTCGAGTCCGGATGTGACGGCCGTTCGCTCGCCGGGCAGGTCGGTGCCCATGGGCCCGGCAGTCACGATGCCGAAGTGGCGGCGCAGCTCGGTCAGATCCCAGCGCTCACGACCGAAGATGCGGACGAGCATGCCGGGGTGAACGATGGGATAGAGCTGGCAAGTCATGGCCAGAATGAGCGTGGATTTGCCGCAGCCGTTCGGTCCGAGGATGGCGACGTGCTCGCCGGCGCGAATGCTGAGATTCACGTCGTGCAGGACGACGCGATCGCCGCGAGCGACGTTGACCGCGCGCATCTCAAGAAAGGTTTGCGGATTGATTTCGTTCTGGCTCATGAACTGGTTCCGATGCGCCCCTCACCTGCTAGATTAAATGGGGTTGACCGCATGAGCGATTTATCGAGCAACACCATCCCAAAAGGATTCCGATTTGGTGCCGTGAAAGCCGGCCTGAAGGCCAGCGGACGGCCTGACTTCGCTCTGATTGTGGCGGACGAGCCCGCCAGCGCGGCGGCCGCTTTTACTTCGAACCGCGTGATTGCCGCGCCCCTGATTGTCGACAAGGAGAATTTGAGCGCGACCGGCGGACACGTGCGCGTGGCAGCTATCAACGCGGGCAATGCCAACTGCGCCGCAGGCGAGGCCGGACTGCGCGCGGCGCGCGCGACCTGCGCCGCTGTTGCGCGGACTTTTGGCTGCCGCGCGGAAGAGGTGTTTCCGTCGTCAACCGGGATCATTGGCGTGCCCCTGCCGGCCGAGAAGCTGATTGCCGTGCTGCCGGAGCTGGCCGCAGGTGTGGGCTCCAGCACGAGCGATTTCTCCGACGCGGCGCACGCGATTCTGACCACGGATCTGGTCGAGAAGATGGCCTTTGCGCGGCTCGAGTTGAAGGGCGCGGACGGAACCGCGCGCGAAGTACGCATTGCCGCCTTCGGAAAAGGCTCGGGGATGATTCATCCGCAATTGGTGCCTCACGCTACGATGCTGGTCTACGTGCTGACCGATGCGGCGATCGAGCCTGCCGATCTAGACGGCTACCTCCAGGCCGCGGTTGAAGTCAGCTTCAACAGAATTTCGGTCGACGGCGACACGTCGACGAACGATACTGTGCTCTTGCTCGCGTCCGGAGCCAGCGGCGTGAAGATTGGCGCGGACGACGCAGCGTTTGCGGTCGCGCTGACCGATGTGTGCACTTCATTGGCGCGGCAGGTGGTGGCCGACGGCGAAGGCGCATCGCACGTGGTGGAGCTGCGCATCAGCGGTGCGAGTAGTGATGCCGACGCGCTGCGCGTGGCCAAGGCGATTGCTCATTCGCCATTGGTGAAGACGGCGTGGGCGGGGTGCGACCCGAATTGGGGCCGGCTGGCCGCGGCGATCGGCTACTCCGGTGCGCAGGTCGATCCGGCGCGCATCGACATTCGCTTCGGCGAGCTGCAGATTTGCCGCGACGGCGGACGCGCAGTGGAGTTTGATGAAGCCTCAGCCCACGAGTACATCAGCCAGCGCGAGTTCTCGATCTCGATTGAGCTCAACCAGGGACAGGGGTCGTGCGTGTTCTGGACGACGGATCTGACGGCGCAGTATATCCACATCAACGCGGACTACTCGACGTAGGGACAGCTGGCTGATGACAGCATGCAGCTTGTAGCCGGTAGCTGACAGGCTTCAGCGATCAGCGCACGATGAACGGAGCTGCCCTGGACGATGAACGAGCCGTTTCGCTTTCGGGGCAGCCGTTTGGGGTGTCAAGCCCCCTGTCGTCCTCCGGCCACCCCAACCCACTGAAAACAAATCGAGAATTCTCTACGTCAAGTTTGCCGACAATTTCTTCCTAATCTCTACAATTGTTTTAGGTGGGCAAACTGATCTGTTTGAAGATTCGCCTCATCCGGAGGGCAAAAAGCCATAAAAGTGTTTTTATACCCCCAGGGGGTATATTTTCCAATCTAACTCTTTTGTAATCAATAAATCGGCCTCAAAACCGTCGACAAATTTCGTGAAATTTCGTCGATTTTGTGATCGAAACGCCCCGAGAATCGCCCCTTGGACGGGTTCAGTCCGACGGAGTCGATGCTCTTGGCGCCAATCTCCTTGCGAGCCAGCGAATTCCGGATTCAATCGCGGCGCACGGCGAGGAATGTGACGATGCTGCCGAGGAGGATGCCGACGCCAAGCAGGATGCCCGCTGACTGCAGAGGGTTCCGCTTGATGGCATAGCGGGCGTCGTGGACCGCGTCCTCGGCGACTTCGCGGCCCTGCTTCATGGCGCAGATGGCCGATTGAACGCCATCATCGACCGCGTCGGTGACGACAGTCTTGATGCGGTTGACCTCGCGGAAGATATCGTCGACTGTTGCCTGATTATCGAGAATTGTTTGCGCCATAACTTTCCCCCTCGGTGTGAGGTCGCGGCGTTTCCTGCCTGACGGAGCCTCTGTGTATGAGATGTGACCTTGGGGTTTGATGTTGCATGCGGGGCGGCAAGTCGAGGAAGTGTGCCGGCGGCTAGCGGGCGCGAGGATGGGTGCGGTCGTAGACGGCGGTTAGCTGCGCAGTGGTGAGCTGGGTATAGCGCTGCGTGGTGGAGAGGCGCTCGTGGCCGAGCAGCTCCTGAATGGCGCGCAGGTCGGCGCCTTCTTCAAGCAAGTGGGTTCCGAAGGCGTGGCGCAGGGTGTGCGGATGCACGTCAGAGGGAAGCCCGCGCAGAATTGCGATGTGCTTGACGATGCGGCCGACGCTGCGCGTGGTGAGGCGAGCCTGACCACCTTTCTGGAGGCCGCGTAGTTGCAGATTGAGAAAGAGAGCCGGTGTGTTCAGCGGCTTTTGTCCATTGTCAGCTTTGCGGGATCTTTGTCCATCGTCCGCTGCAAGGAGGGCGGCGCGTTCGGCGATGTAGGCTCGGAGGGCTTCGGCGGCAGAGTCGCCCAAGGGGACATAGCGCTGCTTTTGGCCTTTGCCGCGAACGAGGATGGCCTCGTTGGCCCAGTGAATGTCTTCAAGATTGAGGGCGGTGAGCTCGGCGTTCCGGATGCCGCAGCCGTAGAGCATTTCCAGGATTGCCCTGTCGCGAGCGGGCCAGCTTGCTGCGCCGTCGAGCACGGAATCGACCACCCGGTTCATCTGTTCAATGGACGGCACGCGGGGCAGATGTTTGGGCAGGCGCGGCGTGGAGACGAGGGACGCGGCATTTTGCTCGATGTGGTGGTTGCGTGCCAGCCATTTGAACCAGCTGCGAATGGATGCGAGCGCACGGGCGGCGGAGGCTTTGGAGAGTCCGCGATCGTAGAGCGTGCCGAGATAGGAGCGGATGTGGGTGTGCTCGATGCGGGCGACGGTGAGGCGGGGGTGTTGGCCGGCGAGCCAGGCGGAGAAGCCGTGCAGCTCGCGACGGTAGGCGCGAAGGGTGTGGGCCGAAGAGCCGCGTTCAGCGGAGAGGACGTGGAGGTAGGCGTCGACCAAGGATGCGATTTTTTGGTCTGCGTTCTTGGCGGCGGCGGTTTTGGAACGGGCCGGCGAGGAAACGGAGGACGAGGAAGCGTGTGGCGAGGAAGAGCCAGGGGGCGCGGCGGTTGCGCTCATGGGGTTTCCTCGCTGGAGTTGCGCGGTACAATTCTGGACTCGACGAGTTGCGGGCCGAGAACCGGGGCGGCCTCGGGAGCGGAATCTGGCACGCGCCGCGCGCCGCGCGGATGATGCATGCGATGAACGGCTTTGAGGCGGCCGAGGGCCAAATGCGTGTAGACCTGCGTGGTGGAGATGTCGGCGTGGCCGAGCATCATTTGCACGCTGCGCAGGTCGGCGCCGTGCTCGACCATGTGCGTAGCGCAGCTGTGGCGCAGGCCGTGAGGGCTGGTGGAATGGTTGGAGCGCTTGACGAGGCTCCAGATCCACTGGCGCGTGAGGGGCATGCCGCGCAGCGAGAGGAAGAGGCGCGAGCGGTCACTTGGTGTGGGTCTCTTCCTGCGGACGGAGCTGATGCGCTCGAGATGAGGGCGGCCTTCGCGGAGGTACTGTTCGAGAGCCTGGATCGCGGAGCGCCCGAGAGGGACGATGCGCTCTTTATCGCCCTTGCCGCGAACCTGCACGCGCCCGGCGTCGAGGCCGAGATCGCTGACGGAAAGCCCAGTGACCTCAGAAACGCGGAGGCCGCCGGCATAGAGAAGCTCGAGAATGGCGCGGTCGCGCAGCGCGGTGGCTTTGGCTTGCGGGTGCGAGGCAGCCATGGCAGCGCGCTCGAGCATTTCGGTGACTTCGGGCTCGGCGAGAGATTTGGGCAGAACTTTCCAGGCCTTGGGCGACTCGATGTTGACGGTGGGGTCGTGATGAATGCGGCGATCGAGAAGAAGCCATTTATAAAAGCCGCGGAGACAGCTCAGCTTGCGCGCGGCGGAGCGGGAGTCGATGTTGTGGGTGCGGAGGTGATCGAGAAATGCGGAGACATCTGCCTCGACGGCGGAGAGCAGGACGGCGTTGCGTTCTTCAAGAAGCTCAGAAAAGATGCGCAAATCGCTGAGATAAGCCTCGCAGGTGAGCGGGCGAAGTCCTTTTTCCACGCGGAGATAGGCGGCAAAATCGTTTAAGAGAGCGAGATTGTTTCGAGCGTTCACAGATTCAATTATGGGCGCACAGAAGGAGCGCATGGGCAGGCGGACCGCCTGCCGAACCTTGTTCGTCACGTTACTGACGCACACGCATATCGTTATGGGCGATCCGGACGCGGAGTCAGGTGAGGCAACGGAGGAAGGAGGGCGTGAGCGCCGGAGTAATCGAGGAGAGGGATTTGCAGATAGGGAGGGTGAGGCGGAACAGGCTGCCGCGCGAGGGAACCATGGCGAAGAAAGACAAGAAGCACAAGCATGGCGAGGGGAATGGGGCGGGGAAGCCGAATAGTGCGGCGCAGGCGAACAGGAGCCCGAATGGGCAGCCCAACGGGCATGCAAATGGGAAGGTCGATGGCGAGGTGGCGGCGCTGCGTTTGGGTAAAGACTGCGAATATGAGCGCGAACTGCGACGGCTGCAAGTGGAGCTGGTGAAGCTGCAGGAGTGGATCCGCTACGAGGGGCTGCGCGTGGTGGTTCTGTTCGAGGGGCGCGATGCGGCGGGCAAGGGCGGGGCGATCAAGCGGATCGCAGACTCGCTGAATCCTCGCGTGTGCCGGATTGCTGCGCTGGCGACACCGACGGAGCGCGAGAAAACGCAGTGGTATTTCCAGAGGTATGTGGCGCATTTACCGGCAGCGGGGGAGATGGTGCTGTTCGACCGAAGCTGGCATAACCGCGCGGGCGTGGAGCACGTGATGGGATTTTGCACGGACAGAGAGTATCTGGAATTCATGCAGAGCTGCCCGGAGTTCGAGCGCATGCTGGCGCGATCGGGGATCACGCTGATCAAATACTGGTTCAGCGTGAGCGACGAGGAGCAGGAGCGGCGGTTTCAGGACCGGATGGACAAGCCGACGAAGAGATGGAAGTTGAGCCCGATGGATCTGAGTCGCGCAAGCATTGGGCGGATTATTCGCGGGCCAAGGATGAGATGTTCGCGGTGACGGATACCAAGCAGGTTCCGTGGTTTGTGGTGAACGCGGAGAACAAGAAATCGGCGCGGCTGAACGTGATCCGGCATTTGCTGTCGATGATTCCTTACCGCGACCTGACGCCGGCGCCGCTGAAGCTGCCGCGGATCATGAAGTCGAAGTATGTGCGGCCGCCGATTCAGGAGCAGAACTTTATTCCAGCGGTGTATGGATAAGGCAGGGACGAGGGGCTAGGGACTGAGGGACTAGCGACCAAGGGATCAAGAAGTCGCTCGAACGGAGGTGGGCCTGCGAGCGGCGCACCCTGCAATCGAAGAATTCAAAGATTTACCAGCTCCAGGTGTAGCCGATGCCGGTGGTGGTGTACCACGGGACCGTCGGGATTTTGTTGTAGCTCTCCTGAATCCAGATTCCGTTGTGATCGTTGAAGTGAATGGCAACGCCTAGAGCTTCGCCGTCATAGAAGCGGTTCTCGACGTGGGCATTGCCGGTGAAGCTCGTGAGACCCGCCTGAATCCACGTGTAGCCCGTGACCACTTTGGTTTTGGGCAAGTTGAAGTTCTTCATCACGCCCAGCGCCTCAGTGTGCGAGCCGAAGTTGGTGTGGAAGAAGCCGTGAGAGCCGGCGTTCTCATAGGTGTAAGTGAACGTGAGTTCGTCGCCGATGGGATCTTTGTTGAGGAATTTGAACGTGTGGCCGATGCCGATGTTGAGGTTGGCGCGGGGAACAAGGCCGGGACGGTCGAAGTCCGAGCCGGGCATGATGAAGAAATCGGTTGATGTGCCCGAATCTGCTGGGGGCGCGGGAGGTGGGGTTGTGGTTTGAGCGGCTGCGCTGACGGTGAGGAAAAGGAGGATCGAGCAAAGCCGCAATCCGCAGCAGAGGACTGCGCGGAAGGCCATTTTGTAGGCTCCTGGATCGAGGCGGCCGAGATGATCGGCCGTCTGCGTAACGCCACGAAGAGGCGTCCTATTTCCGATTCGAACATTGCGAATCTAAGGAAGGCATGAAGGAAGGGGGACGCGTTCTTGGCATGCGGGATGGGTGAGACGAGGGACAAGGGACTAGGAAACAGGCCCTCATTCGGTCTTGGGACTATTGAGATTTTGCAGGCGTGGATGCAGCGCAGGCAGTTTGCTCCTTAACTGGGCAACTCTTCTTCTCCAGAGGGCAGGCGCGGTTCCGGTCATTTAGCTTGGTTTCGACGAATTCCGCGTAAAGGCAGGCGGCATCGCCAACCATGTCCTGGTCTTGCGGAAGCGAGAGAGCTTTTTGGTACCACTTTTCGGCCAACTCAATCTGGTCAGTGTAGTCGTAGGCGCGGGCGAGATCCCAAGCGTTCAGTGAATCTTGAGGCGAGAGCTGGACCGATTGCTGAAGGTAGGGAATTGCGTCAGCAGGCTTCTTCATCATCAGCAGAAAACCGCCGATGTTTGCTACGATATCCGGCGTGTTCGGGTAGTGCCGGTCGAGCACCTTCATGAGCTCCAAGCCAACTTCAAAGTGGCCAAGATCGGCGATCTCCGGGGCATAGGGTAGCCAGGTATCCGGCGCATCCTTTCCTTTATATAGAGAGCAGCTTTCGTCAAGAGCCTTGATCATCTCGTTGTAGCGGCCGGAAATCTCGAGAAGGTACAAGCGTCCTTTGTGAATGGAAAGGTCTTGTGGGGCAAGCTTGATGCCGAGGTTGAGGTGCACGAGCGCCTGGTCAATTGCCTCGGGCGTGTAACTTCCATGCATATTCCCGCCGCCGGCATCGTCGCCTTCAAGCTGGATGGCATCGTGTCCGCACAACGCGACGTTTGCGAGACATTTCTGGGCCTCGGCTTGTTCGGCGATGTTGGCCGAGTCGGCGAATTTTGTGCATAGGCTTTTGGCAGCTTCGCATTGATGGTCGTCGATCAGCTTTCCCCAATCAGATAGTTTCCCCGATTGCGCGGCGCAGGGCAGCGTGGCGCAGATTGCGGCCAACGTAAAAATCCCGATTCTCATGATGGCGAAACGGTATCACAATTTTGGGTTGAGCGTGACGATCCTGGGATGGATTTTTCCCGCGGTGATTTCCAACACGCCGATGGTGACTGGCAGTTCGAAGCGGCGCGGGCCGCAGGAGCCGGGATTGAAGTAGAGGACGCCTCTTTTCGTAACGTAATTGGGGACGTGGGTGTGGCCATAGAGGACGGCGGCGAACTTGGCGGCGGCGGGATCGAGGTGGAGAGTCTTTAGGTCGTGGAGCATATAGAGATAGAGGCTGGCGTGAGGAGGGTTCTCAATGAGGACAACGTCGGTTTCTGGAAGCTTGCCGCAGGGGCCTTCTCGGTCGACGTTGCCGCGGATGGCGGTGACGGGAGCGATCTTGGCGAGTTCATTGAGGATGGAGATTTTTCCTATGTCGCCACAGTGGAGGATGCGGTCAACGCCGTTGAGGGCGGGAGCGACTTCGGGGCGGAGGAGGCCGTGGGTATCGGAGATGATTCCGAGTTTCACGTTTTCAGAATAAGCTGCGCCGGCGGAGGTAGGCTGAGAGAAGGTGCGCACGCAAATTGAGATGAACGAATCACCGGCGACCAAGCACGCACAAACCCGAACCAACTGGCGGCGCGCGCTGGCTGCCTATACTGAGCCCCGCGTGCTCCAGGTGCTTGCGCTCGGCTTTTCGAGCGGCTTGCCGCTGTTGTTGACGTATTCAACTCTTCAAGCGTGGATGGCGACAGCCGGCGTGCGGCGCGCAGCCATCGGCGCGATAGCCCTGGTGGGCACATCGTACGCATTCAAGTTTGTATGGGCGCCCATCATGGATCGGGTCCCCCCACCGCTGCCTTTGGGGCGGCGGCGCGGCTGGGGAATCACGATCCAGATCCTTCTCATCGGCGCAATTCTTGCTCTGGGATCTTCGGATCCGAAGCATAACCTGCGTCTGATGGCGGTATTCGCAGTGCTTGTTGCATTTCTTTCGGCGAGCCAGGACATTGTGATCGACGCCTGGCGCGTGGAGAGCACGACGGGCGAACAGCTTGCCCCCGCAGCAGCCATGGTCCAGGCGGGTTACCGGATCGGCATGCTGGTTTCCGGCGCCGGCGGCCTGTTGATCGCAGCCTACGCCGGATGGTTTGCCGCTTATGCCACCATGGCCGCGCTCGTCGGAGCAGGACTCGTGGTGTTTTTGCTGGTTCCGGAACCGAAGGTGCCGGCTGAAACTCCGCAACCGGCGGAATCTGGCTGGCACACCGTTCGCCGCGCGATTTCAAAGGCTGTGATCGTTCCTTTCCGCGATTTTATGCAGAGGCCACTTTGGCCCGTCATCCTCATCGCCATCTTCGGATACAAGCTGGGCGAGGCGATGGCGGGAGTGATGTCGACGCCTCTCTATATATCGTTGGGATTTTCTCTCCCTGAGATCGCTGCCGCATCGAAAGTGTTCGGATTTTTCTCCATTGTGACCGGGGTGATGCTGGGCGGAGTTGTGACGACGCGGTACGGAATCCTCCGCTCGCTGATCCTTTGTGGGATATTGCAGTCGGCGGGGAACCTGTTTTTTGTCCTGCAGGCTGTGGGTGGACATCACATCGGCTATCTGGCTTTGTGTGTCACCGCCGAAAACATAACGGGCGGCATGGCAGGGACCGCGCTGATCACTTATATTTCGAGCCTATGCTCGCCCGCTTTCACGGCGACAGCGACTCAGTACGCGCTGCTTTCCTCGATTACATTGCTCGGCCGCACCGTTGTGGCCTCCTCAGGGGGATGGTTGTCAGTGAAGATGGGCTGGGCATGGTTCTTCGCGATGACGAGCGTGGTGGGACTGCCGGCACTTCTTCTTTTCCCGTGGGTCGCACGGCGCAACGATCACAACCAGGGAAAGCCCGCTCTCGATCGCGCGGAGACCGAGCCGGAAGATCCGGTCCCGTCTTAGAAATGTGACCGGCCGGCGCATTTCCATGCGGGATTTCGCGGCCGTTGTCTCCGCAGAGAACAAAAACGTGCGGGGGGGCGAGCCTGCAGAGCAGCATTCAAGAAAAGAATAGAGCGACATGGGCGCGAGCGCCGGGTCTAATCAAGTATGAGGATCATTTTGCGCACGTTTCTTCTCGCCGCGTTCCCTGCGCTGGTTGCGGCACAAGTCGCGTCTCAGGGTTCGTATGCCGGCGCAGGCAACATGCAGGCGGAAGCGGAGGAGATTCGAGCGCTGGCCAACGAAGCGCGCACGCAGGCGGGATTGGGACGTCTGGATTGGGATCCGGCATTGGCGGCCGCGGCCCTGGCGCACTGCCGGCGCATGGCGGCGGAAGGGCCAATTGCCCACCAGTACAGTGGCGAGGCGGACCTGACGACGCGGACGGCGGAAGCGGGCGCGCACTTCAGCCTGATAGAGGAGAATGTGGCGGTGGGACCGTCGGCGGATGCGATTCACGAAGCATGGATGCATTCGCCGGGGCATCGCGCGAACCTGATGAGCCCGGATGTGGACCGAGTGGGAGTGGCCGTGGTGGCTGCACGCGGAATTCTGTACGCGGTGGCCGATTATTCGCGCGGCGTAGAGCTGTTGAGTGCGGCGCAGGTAGAGGCGCAGGTGGCTGCGTTGGTGCGGGTGAGCGGCGTGGCGATTCTGAGCGATCCGAGCGTTGCGCGGGCGGCGTGCGCGACGGATGAAGGAATGCCGCGCGTTGAGGGTCGCGAGATGCCCCGATTTGTGATGCGGTGGCAGGCTGGAGACTTGACGCAGTTGCCGCAGGCGCTGGTGGGTAAGCTAGCGAGCGGCGATTATCGCCAGGCGGCCGTTGGGAGTTGTCCCGCGCAGGGGGTGCAGGGATCGTTTACGGCGTATCGGGTGGCAGTGATTCTGTATTAGCAAGTAAGCGAGTTGACGATCCCGATCTCATCCGAAGTCCTGATGGTTTTTCCAGAGTTCGGGCAAGGGGAGGCGCGTGGGGCCGCAGACGAAGATGTCGGGGTGGTATTGGAGTTCTTCGTTCTTCACACCTTCGGAGTTTCCGTTGTGGGCTGCCCAGCGGCATCCGGTGAAGATTGAGTTGGCCTGCTGCGGCGTGAGGCCGATAACGATGAACGTAGTGGGCGCAGGGGGTTGGAAAGCCGCGTAGGTATTCAGAGTTAGTGGTGCCGATGGGCTCGGGGAGGTTGTAGGCGCGACCGAGGACGTCGATTGCGCCGTACTCGCCATAGTTTCCGGTGGTGATGCCGAGATGCGCCTGCTGATCGGGCGGCAGGGAGTCGCGGATTTGGGCGACGGTGCGGACGAGATCGTTCCAGCCGATCTCTTCGCGCAGATCGTAGCTGTGCCTCAGGGCATATTGCTTAAGCGGGCCGCTCGTCGCGAGAGGCAGAAGCAGCGCGCGTACGAATACGGAAATAAAGGCGAAGCCAGCGAAATAGACGGAGGCGATGGTGACGCGGCCCCAGCGGGGTAGTGTGCGCAGCCAACGCTCGGCGCGCACGGCACCCATCGCGAGGAGCATGGGGTAGGCCGGGGCCACGTAATAGTGGCGGCCCTTGCTGACCCAGAAAATCGCGAGCGGGACGAGATACATGAAGGCGATCATGCGATAGCGGCGGTCTCGCAGGTAGCCGATGAAGCCGGCGATCCAGAGCGGCGCGGCAGCGAGATTGGCGCAGACGAAGAACTGGCCGGAAAGGAAGCCGCTGGCGCGGCCTTCGCCGACGTCACGCAAATGAATGTGCTGGAGGAAGGTGTAGGAGACCCAATTGTGATGGACAAGCCAGATGAAGTTGGGCAGGAAGATGAGGAGCGCGAGAGCGACGCCTGCCCAGAACCAGCCGGTCTTGAGAAAGCGGTGTGCAGAGGTGAGGACCAGACCCAAAAGAATTCCCGCGATGTAGAAAACGATGGAGTATTTGGTTTCGAGACCGAGACCGAGCGTAGCGCCGATGGCGACCCACCAGCGGGGATCGCCGGACTTGAGAAGGCGGACGATGAAGTAAGCGGCGAGAACCCACCAGAGGAGATCGAACGATGTGTACTGAAACTCGTGGCCTTCAAAGATGGGGAGCGGAGAAAAGCCGACAGCGAGGGCCGCAGTGACCTGCGCGAGACGCGAGCCACCGAGCTCTTTGGTCATGAGCCCAGCGAGAATGACCACCGCAAATTGCGCGATGACCGCGGTGAGACGGAGACCAACGATGGAGGCGCCGAAAAGCGCGAGGGCAACGTGCTCGATGAATGGGGTGAAGGGCGGGAAGGAAACGAATCCCCAGTCGAGATGGCGGGCGTCAGAGAGGAACTGTAGCTCGTCGCGGTGGAAGCCGTAACGATCGTTGGTGAGGAGATGAAGAAGCGCGAGGGCGGCAGCGATGGCGAAGAGGATGGCAAGATCGGACTTGTGGGCGCGCTTAGGATCGTTGATTTCGGCGGAAGACAATGCGTTCGACGACAAGACGCCTCCTCGAAGTTTGTTTACGCAGGCGCGCCGGGTCCGGTTCCGTTGCGCTCGCGGGGTTGGGGAATGCGGACGGAGGCCATTCCGGCGGCGGTCGCGGCTTGAATGCCCATGTCGGTGTCTTCAAAGACGAGGCAGTCCTTAGGCGCGACGCCAAGGCGGGCGGCGGCGGTGAGGAATGCGTCGGGAGCGGGCTTGGAGCGCGCGTAGTCTTCGGAGCCGACGAGGATGGAGAAGCAGTCGAGCAGGCCAACCGCGGCGAGCGAATTGACGATGGATTCGCGGGTGCTGCCGGAGACGACGGCAAAGGGAATCTGGTCGTGCTGGGCGACGATCTGCTCAAGGACCTCGGGAATGGGCTTGAGATCGTGGAGAAGAGAAAAGTAAAGGCTCTCCTTGCGCTCGGCAACGGCTTCAATGGGCATTTTCAAATCCCGCAACTGGTTCAGTGCGGCGATGATTTCGACGGGCGGCTTGCCACCCCAGGAGTAAAAGAGATCTTCGTCGAGGGTACATCCCCACTCGCCGAGCGCCTGCTTCCACGCGATGTAGTGGAGCGGCATGGAGTCGACGATGGTGCCGTCGCAGTCGAAGAGGTAGGCGTGGAAATCGCCTGGGGGAATCTGAAGGGGCATTGGGCTCCGTGGTTGATATGTTCGGTTGTGGTCTGAGCTTTCCCACCCTAAGACTCGATGTTGCGCGCCGAGATTTTAGGATGGGGCACCATTTTCGTGCCGGGTTTAATGCGTGGCGGCGGTTTCGGCGTGCGCGGGTTCGGAGGCGCCGCCCTCGCCGGGTTTGGTCGGCTCCATCTGAAGCGCGTTGTTGAAGCGGTTGAAGTAGTTGAAGAGGCCGATGGCGCAGAGCAACTCAACGATCTCGCCTTCGGAGTAAAAGCCGCGCAGCTCAGCGAACTGCTCATCGGTAACGGCATTGGCGTTGCGGGTAACGGTCTCGGCGAGTCGCAAGGCAGCTTTTTCGGCGGGCGTAAAATCGTCGCGGCGCGACCATTCGGCGAGGTGAGAGAGCTGGTCGTCGGTCCAGCCGAGGTTGCGTGCGAGAATGGTGTGGCTGGCCAGGCAATAGGGGGTCTCGTTCACCTGGCTGGTGCGGACGATAATGAGCTCTTTGAGCTTTGTTGAAACGGTGCCGGTCGACAGGACGGCGGCGAAATGCGCCTGCATGGTGGCGTAGATTTCAGGCCGGTGGGCCATGACGCGGAACATATTGGGCACGTTGCCGCGCAGGGCAAAAGCCTTGTCGTAAAGGGCGGCAATTTCAGGTGCCAATTGGCTGCGATCGACGCGGGAAATGCGGGGCATTGCGCCTCCTTTAAGTCCTTTCTCATGGTATCGTTTCCGGCCGAATCTTGCGGCTGTCCCGGAACGGGTTTTTGTCGCTGCGGGAGCGATGGCGGGACTTTTGACGCGCTCCGCGAGGTTTGCTAACGTAGGAGAGGACAATCCTGTTGCCACTCACTCCTCAGTAGCTCAATGGCAGAGCATTCGGCTGTTAACCGAAGGGTTGTAGGTTCGAGTCCTACCTGAGGAGCCAATAAAATCAAGCACTTGCAAGGCATCCGGAACCCCAAAATCCCCAAAAAATAGCCAAGTGTGGTGGATTTTGTGCCGTAGCCATTTCAACGCACAGGTAGTACAGGTCGCATCCTGTCTCACCTCCTGCGGCAAGATACTCCTCCCGCTCCTCGACCTCACGCTTCTTCGCAACAGGTGATCGGTGTCCCTTGCGGGCTGCCTGACCGCAGCGCGCCCGCGTTGCGAACTCGCCTGCCCATTTTTGCTCCAATTCCGATTCCGGTGCAGACTCGCTTTCCGAGTCAAAGCCCGGCGGTCGGTCGGATCAGGCAGCGCTTCGCCGGGCCTTACCCCCGCTATCGGGAGAAGGAGAGACGGAGCGATGCTTTTCAGACGAAACAGCGTTTGGTGGTACGACTTCTCATTTAGAAATCAGCGCGTTCGCGAATCGACACACTCGCGTTCGAAAACCGTCGCTAGGGAGGCCGAACAGCAGAGAAGGCGAGATCTCGAACGCGGCATCCACAACATCACTGAGGTGCAGCAGAACCGCATCCGCGCACTGGCGGACATTGCCGAAGACTATCTGGCTGATTACCGGTTGCGCTACCGCGGAATCACCTTTGCCGAGTATGCGATCGGTCACGTGGTCAGGCTGCTCGGTGACAAACTCGTCGTCGATATCGACGACGCCGCAGTTCTGCAATACCAGACCGACCGGCTGAAGGAGTCCGCAGCACCGAAGAGCATCAACGAAGAAGTTCGCTTTCTTCTCACATTGCTTGGCGACTCCGGAGAGCTGATTCGCGCGCGGCTTCGCAAGAAGAAAAAACTCAAGCTCCCTGCACGACGAAAGATCGGTAAGGCATATGAGCCTGAAGAAACTCACCGCCTGCGGGATCGTTCAAAGGACTCCCGTTCGCCGCATATACGCCTCGCTCTGGCGTTAGCCATCAATGCCGGAATGCGCGATGCGGAGATCAAGACCATCAAGTGGAGTCAGATCCATCTCGACAAGCGTTTCGTGCAGGTAGGGGAAAGCAAGACTCCGGCTGGAGATGGGCGCACAATTCCCGTCAATTCTGCGCTTTACGAGGCGATTCTTGAGCACAGAACTTGGTATCTGAACAAGTTCAAAGAAGATCGGCCTGAGTGGTATGTGTTCCCATACGGCAAACCCTATCCGAAAGATCCCACCCGACACGTGACCACCCTGAAGACCGCTTGGAAGACCGTGCGCAAGAAAGCGAACGTCACTGGCAGGTGGCACGACCACCGCCACACGCTAATTACGCAGCTTGCTGAAAACGGCGCCGGTGAAGAGACGATCCGGCAGATTGTCGGACACGTCTCGAAGGAAGTGCTCAGAGATTACCTCCATGTCCGCATGAAGGCGAAGAGAGAAGCTTTGGAGTCGATTGTCGGATCAACGGAAGAATCTCAGAAGGGCGATTCCAGAGAGTAAACCAGGCATTCGCATTCTCGAAGGCGGCAAATACGTGTGCGCTCGCCGAGAATCCGGAAAATCGGGAAGTCGCTGCAGCTCTTTGATTCTTGGCCGCTTCCTGCAATGCGGATTTTTGGTTCCAAAACTGAGAGCCTTCGAACTTGATCGAAATCTCGATCCCGATTAGCTTACGCAACATTCCGCGACGCTACCGGTGGCGCCGGTAGCGTCGCCCAGAGTTGGAGGTTTCAATGCAACCGTTATTCACAGAAGGTGAGGTTTCAGAACAACTCAAAGTAACCGTGGCATGTCTACGGAAATGGCGCTTGCTCGGAAAAGGGCCGAGATATGTCAAAGTCGGCAACCGGGTTCGATATGCGCCAGAAGATCTCACGGGATGGCTGGTTACTCAACCTGCTGGCGGCACGATCCCGATGGAGCGACTTCACGACAGCAAATTTAAGAGAATGGCTGTGTCTGCCTGAGCGGAGACTCAGCATGGACGAATGGTCGGCGTGCCAACGCCCTGGCAATGATCGGCAATCACGATGCAATTGCTAGTGCGGCGCATTCCAATTTGACCGAGTTTTGCTTCCGGCACATCCTCCAACAGCGCAATGCGAAGGAGACTGGCGGATGTTCGAGTCCTATGAGGATCTGACGAATCGGCTCAAGGCAACCGGCTATTTCATCGATCCGGTGATGATCAAGGTCGTCTATTTGGCGGCTCGATTGCAGAAGCCGCTGCTGCTCGAAGGACCTGCAGGATCGGGCAAGACCCAGTTGGCCGTATCGGTTGCCAAGGCCGCCGGGACGCATATCGAGCGGCTGCAGTGCT
>Ga0187879_10000233_pt1 | contig 39164 bp, 32 predicted proteins | sample June2016WEW_19_1_FD_132423 | JGI IMG/M metagenome (GOLD analysis project Ga0187879, IMG submission 132423) | Peatland microbial communities from SPRUCE experiment site at the Marcell Experimental Forest, Minnesota, USA - June2016WEW_19_10 | ecosystem: Environmental > Terrestrial > Soil >... | reverse complement strand
CTAGCCTACAGGCACGTCTACTGACGAGCGAGGGCTCTCCGAGGCAATGGCCTCCCTGCTGGACGCGCTGAATGCCGGGTCACTCAGCGCGGCAGCTCTGCGCGACCTCGCCAGCCTCAGCCACCGTGCCATCAGCGAGCTCGACCAGCTACGTCAGCTCGTCGAGCACATCCCGGCGGTGCTCTACATCGACGAAATGACCGAACCGCGCATCGGGGCGTACCCCACCATCTACGTGGGGCCGCAGATCGAGAGCGTCCTCGGCATCACCCAGGAGGAGTGGATCAAGAACGCGGACGTCTGGCAGCAGCACATACATCCCGACGACTGGCCGGCGGTCATCCGGGAGTACTCCAAGTACCTCGAGCGGGGCGGAGTGCTCGTGCAGGAGTACCGCCTCATCAGGCCGGACGACGGCCGACTCGTCTGGGTGCGAGACGACTGCGCCATGAGCGTCGACCCGACGACCGGCCGCCGCATCCTCCTCGGGGTGATGTTCGACATCACCGCCCAGAAGCTCCTCGAGGCCCAGCTGCGTGCTGCCGAAGCCAAGAACCGGGCCCTCATCGAGCAGATCCCGAGCGTCGTGTGGATCGAGCCACTGAATGAGAACCCCGAGCCCGCCTACGTGAGCGCGGCGGTAGAGAGCGTCTTCGGCGTAAGTCGGAAGGAGTGGCTCAACACCCCCTGGTGGGAGCGCCACTTGCACCCTGAGGACCGGGACGGCGTGCTCACCGCCCGCCAGTCCGTGCTGTCGAGCCCGGCTGCCCTGCACCTCGAGTACCGGATGACGACGGCGACGGGTCGCGACATTTGGATCGGCGAGGTTTCCCAGGTCGTGAGGCACGATGGCCGCCCGTGGCTCCTGCAGGGACTCTTGGACGACATCACCTCTCGCAAGCGCGACGAGGAGCAGCTGCAGTTCCGAGCATCCCATGACCCGCTCACCGGTCTCGCCAACCGACCGCTGTTCGACGAGAGCCTGGATCTCGCCCTCGCCCGCGCCCGTCGGGGCAACCTCGAAGTCGCCGTCCTCTTCGTGGATGTCGACGGCTTCAAGCAGGTCAACGACGCCCACGGCCATGACGCCGGAGACCGCGTTCTCCGCATCGTCGCCGCCCGCCTCCAGCAGTGCGCTCGCGAGAGCGACCTCGTGGCCCGCCGGGGCGGTGATGAGTTCCTCGTCCTCCTGCCCGATATCGAACCATCCTTGGCGGGGTCGGCGGACTCCCCATACCGCGGCGTGGAGGTGGCCGACTTCATCGTGCGGCGGATCCTCCAGACGATGGAGTCGCCGATCGAGCTGGACACCGGACCGGTCGCCGTGTCGCTCAGTATCGGCCGCTGCGTCTACCCCTGGGACGCCTCGGATGCGCGCACGATGATGGCCGTCGCGGATGCCACGATGTACCTCGCGAAGCAGGACAGATAGCCGGACGAGAGGGGCAAGTCTGGGTGTCTCCACCGGGGCCCGCAGAGGGCGTATCCTCTCCGCAGATGTTCTGAGTCCGATGGACGGGAATGGGACTGGGAGGCAGAGCAAATGACCCCGAACACCGACCGGGCCCTGCCCCGCTTTGCTCGTCGTCACGCAAGTTGGCTTGTCGCGGGGGCGCTCGTGCTCGGCGGCTTCGGGCTGAGCGGTTGCAGCGTTATCCGCGCCGTCCATAAGGTCATCCACAATGTGGAGGGCAACAAGGCGACCATGGACGCCTTCACAAACAAGATCCAGTCCGGCCCGACGACCTTCGAAGCGAAGTACGTGACGACCGGCAGCTCGCCGGCCACAGTCTGGTACGCAGTCGAAAAGCCAAACGGCCTCTGGTTCAAGCTCACCCAGAGCGGCAAGAGCGCCAGCAACGGCAACCTCGACGTCATCGTGAACCCGACGGGCGAGTACATCTGCACTCCCCCGTCCGCCAGCTCGGGGGCGACCTGGAAGTGCACCAAGCTGCCGAAGGCGAGCGCAGCGGACTACAACAACATCCTCGACTTCTACACCCCGACGCACTGGGTCGACTTCTTGAAGGGCCTCGCCCTTGTCGCCGGCTTCGCCGGTGACAAGGTCAGCGACTCGAGCCTGACGGTGAACGGATTCGCCATGTCGTGCGTCGACCTCACGCCTCCCGGGGTGGGCACGAGCAAGATTTGCACGACCGCGCAGAACATCCTCGGGTACGTGCAAGTCGCCGCGGGTACCGGCACTGCCACAGACAACACGCGCTTCGAGATCGAGTACTACTCGAGCTCACCGGCTGCTTCGCTCTTCCAGCTGCCGCCGGGTGCCACCGTCACCACCGTCACGCTGCCGCCGACGACGACGACCACCACCTCGTAGATCCGGCTCGTGGGCCGGCTGGGACAGCCTGCGGCCTGGGCGCCCGCCGGTCGCGCGGGCAGTCGTCTAGGGTCCCCTGCGTGACCACCGATGCCAAGCCCGAGGTCACCATCCCGGACGGACAGCCGCCCGGCGACCTCCTCATCGAAGATGTGTTCGAGGGCGACGGCGCCACGGCGGCAGCCGGATCGAACGTCACCGTCCACTACGTGGGCGTGTCCTGGTCGAGCAGAGCACAGTTCGACTCGTCCTGGGACCGGGGGGATCACTTCCGCTTCAGGCTCGGAGCCGGTCAGGTCATCGCCGGCTGGGACGCTGGCGTGTCCGGCATGCGCGTCGGAGGCAGGCGCCGTCTCACCATCCCCCCGCGCCTGGGCTATGGATCTTCCGGTGCGGGGAGGGTCATCAAACCGAACGAGACCCTCGTCTTCGTCGTCGATCTCGTAGCTGTCGACTGAGCGCTGCGCCGGCCGGCACACGCCCCGAGCACACCGCTCCTCGATCCGTCACACGACCAGATGGCCGCCGCCGGGTGGCCGCTACGTTCTCTTCGTGCCGGTCGTCGTCGATCTCGAAGCCGTGTCCGTCCGACACGCTGATCGAACTTTGTTCGCCGACCTCTCGCTCACGGTCACCGAGGGCGATCGCGTGGCCGTCGTCGGCATCAACGGAACCGGCAAATCCACACTCCTGCGGGTTCTCGCCGGTGTCGAGAAACCCGACTCCGGAAGGATCCGCCGCGGACGCGGCGTCCGCGTCGGCTACCTCGAGCAGGAGCCGGCGCTGCCGCCTGGGCCTGTTCGGACAGCGGTCGGTGCGGGCTGGGAGGCCGAAGCCATCCTCGACCGCCTCGCGATGGGAGACTCCGCCGAGACGGACATCTCCGAGCTCTCGGGTGGACAGGCAAAACGGGTGGCGCTCGCCGCCGTGCTCGCCCGGCCAGCGGAGCTGCTCGTCCTCGACGAGCCCACCAACCAGTTGGATCTCCGCGCCGTCGCCTGGCTCGAACGGTGGCTGCTCGAGTTCCGCGGCGGCCTCGTACTTGTGACTCACGACCGCCATCTCCTAGACCGGGTGAGCACCCGCATGATCGAGCTCGATCGGGGCCACGACTACCTGCACGAAGGCGGCTACGGCTCTTACCTGGCCGGCAGGGCCGAGCGCGAGGAGCAGGCGGCATCGGCAGAGGCCTCGCGGCGGAATCTTGCCCGCCGGGAGCTCGCCTGGCTCCGACGGGGCGCCCCGGCTCGGACGCGCAAGCCGCAAGCGCGCATCGAGGCAGCCACTCGCCTTGTCACCGGTCGTGCGCAGGCACCCGCCCGGGCGGCCGAGCTCGAGCTGGCCTTCGGAACGCCCCGCCTCGGGGACAAGGTCATCGAGTGCAGGGCTGTCGGCTACCGCTACGAGGGCACACGGGCATCGGTGTTCTCGGGTGTTCATCTCCTCCTCGGCCCGCGGGAGCGACTGGGCCTCGTCGGTGCCAACGGGTCGGGCAAGTCGACCCTGCTCGACCTCCTCGAAGGGCGGCGCACTCCGACGGCGGGGCGCATCGAGCGGGGTCCAACCGTCGTGACGGGCTACTACGACCAGCAGGGCGTCGACCTCGATCCCGAGGCTCGAGTGGGTGACCTCGTCGCAGGTCCGACCCGCGCCCCTGGTTCCCCCGAGGACGTCGCGCTGATGGAGCGGTTCTGGTTCGGCGGAGCTCTGCAGTTCGCCCCCGTACGCACGCTCTCCGGCGGCGAACGCCGGCGCCTGCAGCTGCTGCTCGTGCTGGCGAGACGCCCGAACGTCCTGCTCTTCGACGAGCCGACCAACGACTTGGATCTGGACACGTTGCGCCTTCTCGAGGACTTCCTGGAGGACTGGCCCGGAGCTCTCGTCGTCGTGAGTCACGACCGCACGTTTCTCGAGCGCGCAACGGAGCGCCTCGTCGCCCTCGAGGCCGGATCCGTCACGGAGGTCGCCGGTGGCCTCGATGGCTGGATGACACGGGCCGAGACAAGCGATGTGGCGCCGGCGACGACGGGACGCACCCGGGCGACAACAGTCGCAGCCCTCTCGCCGCCGCGGGGGCGCTCCCCCAGCACGATCGGTCGTCAGCTGCGGGAGGCCGAGAAGGAGACGGAGCGCCTCGAGCGCCACCGCGACGAGCTGAGCGCAGCGCTCGCCGGCGGCGGCGACCATGTCGAGCTCGCGAGCCTCGGTCACCAGCTCGCCGAGGTGCAGGCCCGTCTGGTCGAAGCCGAGAACCGTTGGCTGGCCCTCGCCGAGGAGGCGGAGCGGGCTCGCTGACCTGGAAGGGGTGCTCCGATCAGCGGACCAGCGGCTTGTAGCGGAGGCGGTGGGGTTGGTCGGCCTCCGCACCGAGCCGTCTTTTCCGGTCGTTCTCGTAGTCGCTGAAGTTTCCCTCCCACCAACGCACCTCTGAGTCCCCTTCAAAGGCGAGCACGTGGGTGGCGATCCGGTCGAGAAACCATCGGTCGTGACTGATGACGACGACGCAGCCCGGGAACGCCAACAAGGCGTCCTCGAGAGCACGGAGCGTGTCGACGTCGAGGTCGTTCGTCGGTTCGTCGAGGAGCAGGACGTTGGCTCCGCTCTTCAACACCTTCGCCAGCTGGACCCGGTTGCGCTCCCCGCCGGAGAGTTGCCCGACCTTCTTCTGCTGGTCGCTTCCCCTGAACCCGAAGCTCGACACGATGGCGCGCCCGTGCAGCTCGCGGTTGCCGACCACGATGCGCTCGAGGCCGCCAGTGATCTCCTCGAAGACCGTGGCCTCTGGCGCCAGCTCGTCACGCGACTGATCGACGTAGGCCATCACGACCGTGCTCCCGAGCTCGAGCCGACCGTCATCGGGCTTGTCCTCACCGACGATCATCCGAAACAGCGTCGTCTTGCCGGCACCGTTCGGACCGATGACCCCGACGATGCCACCGGGAGGGAGCAGGAACGACAGGCCGTCGATGAGCAGCCGGTCACCGAAGCCCTTCCGGAGGCCCTCGGCCTCCACGACGCGATCTCCCAGGCGAGGCCCCGGCGGGATCGTGATCTCCGGCCCCTCGGAACGCCGCTCCGCCGCCTCTGCTTCGGACACGAGTTCGTTGTAGGCGTTGATGCGCGCTTTGCCTTTCGCCTGGCGTGCACGGGGGGACATCCGAATCCACTCGAGCTCGCGCCGGAGGGCCTCCTGCCGGGAACGGTCGGCTTTCTCCTCGCCCGCAAGTCGTGCCTGCTTCTGCTCCAGCCAGGAGGAGTAGTTGCCCTGCCAGGGAATGCCCGCCCCCCGGTCGAGCTCGAGGATCCAACCGGCGACGTTGTCGAGGAAGTACCGGTCGTGCGTAACGGCCACGACCGTGCCGGCGTACTCCTGCAAGGTTCGCTCCAGCCAGGCCACCGACTCGGCGTCGAGGTGGTTGGTGGGCTCGTCGAGGAGGAGGAGGTCGGGTCTCGAGAGAAGGAGGCGACAGAGGGCGACGCGACGACGCTCACCGCCAGACAGCCTGGCGACGTCGGCATCTCCCGGTGGCAGCCGCAGCGCATCCATGGCGATCTCGAACGTCCGCTCGAGCTCCCAGCCGCCGGCGGCGTCGATGTGGTCCTGCAGCTCGGCCTGCTCGGCGAGCAACCTGTCGAAGTCGGCATCCGCCTCGCCCATGGCGGCACAGACCTCGTTGAAGCGGTCGAGCAAGCCCATTGTCTCCGCCACGCCGTCGGCGACGTTGCCGAGCACGTCTTTAGCCGGGTCGAGGACGGGTTCCTGGGCCAGGAAGCCAACCCTGAAGCCGGGGGTGAGCCGAGCCTCGCCGGTGAAACCGTCGTCCTCGCCGGCCATGATCCTCAGCAGCGACGACTTGCCCGACCCGTTCGAGCCGATGACCCCGATCTTGGCGCCCGGGTAGAAGGAGAGGTTGATGCCGCGCAGTACCTCCCGGTCGGGCGGGTGGAACCGCCGCAGATCCCGCATGGTGAAGATGAACTGGGGTGCCATGTGGACCAGTCTGGCGTGCGGTCAGGCTGCTTCCGGTCAGCCGGAGCGGAAGAAGGCCGTCATGGGACGAGCGCTCCGTGCCTGTCGGAGGAGCGGCAGGTCGAAGGCGTCCTCGATCGTCGCCAAGAGCGAGTAGTGCGTGTAGTAGGCGCCGAGGGCGAGGCCCCGCTTCAGCCCGGGGGCGATCACGAGGGTGAGCACCTGTCCGCCCATCGGGCCTCCGCTCTCCGACTCGTCCCAGGTGACGAACATCACCCCGCCGTGGCGCCAGGCGGACGTCTTCACGACGGAAGCGACGAATCCGTCCAACCAGCTCGCCGCCACCTGGGGGTCGCAGTTGTGCCCGTCGTGGCACAGGTTCGGCGTGATCCAGACGAATTGCGGGATCGTGGCCCGCGCTTCGGCGAGGGCTCGCGTGAGCTGGCCGAACGGCTCGAGATGAGAGCACAGCGCCCTGCTCCTGCGGATATCGGTGTAGTAACGGAAGGGGTTGTGCTTGCCGGCATAGAGCGGATCGTCCGAGTACGGGTCGAGGTAGCACGACGTCGGCACCCCCTCGAGGTACGCCCCCCAGGTGACGCCGGCGGCGGAGAGCTGCTCACCGAGGTTCGATGCCGACACGTAGCAGCCGGTGCAGTCGCTGCTGATGCCCCAGGTGCTGCCGCTCGTGATCGCCAGGTAGTTCGGCAGGCTCGGATGAGAGATCGCCCAGTAGTCGGTCGCTCGGGCATATCGATCGGCGAGGGCGGCCAGGCCCGGTGTCGCCATCGCCGGCGCATAACCGAGGTTCTCCATCAAGACGACGAACACATGCGCGAAACGGGGCACGCCGTCTCGACCGAAGGTCGCCGTCGTCGAGGGCGAGGAGGATGGAGCCGGCGCGGTCGATGTCGCCGCCGTGGCTGTCGTCGCTGAGCTCGTCGCCGGCTCCGTTGCGGATGTGGCCGGCGGGCGGCTCGTACAGGCGCTCAAGAGCGCGGCAGCCGTCAGGATGGCCACCACGAGGACCCGAGTCGGCCGCGCCCTCCGGGGGTGGTCGGGACCAAAAGCGCCGGCGGGCTTCACTGCGGCCGGACGATACCAACGCCTGGCCCGCTCGGAGCGGTCGCCGGCATGGCTTCCCGGAAATCGCTCTGTTGCTTGGATCATCGGTCGCGGCACTAGCCTCGCCGGGAGGAGGGAATCCGCAATGAGCCGAGGCGGTGATCTGAGCGTTCCAGCCACGACGTTCTCCGCCGAGAGCGCCACGCTCGGACCAATGGCTGGCGACCTCGCCATTGCCGCGCTCGACATGGCTCGCCGCTTTGCCGCCGGGGCGACGATGTGGTGCGCAGCTCCCCGTTGGCCGTCGCACGCGCAGCACCTAGCGGTCGAATTCGTCCATCCCGTCATCGTCGGGAAGCGGGCCCTGCCGGCGGTGGCAGTCGGGGGCGTCGATCTCGTCAGCACGCTGCGAGTCGTCTCGTCGCCCGGCGACCTCTTCGTTGCCGTGGCCGCCGCCGACGACCCCGTCATGCGTGCCGCCATGCGCCGTGCGCCTGCCTGGGGCGTGCGCTCCGTCTGGATCGGCCAGGGTGACCGGCCCGATGTAGGTGCGGCCGACCACGTGCTCTGGCTCGACGAGGAGCTGGCGCTCTCGGCCTACGGCGGTGGCTTCGTGCTCGTCTACCACTTGCTGTGGGAGCTGACACACGTCTGCTTCGAGCACCCGGGGCTGCTCACGGCCGAGGCGGCGGACAGAGATGCTGCGTGCAGCCACGAGGTGTGCGTTAGCTGTTCCGACGAGGGGCGCTTAGCGGAAGTCGTTACGACGGGGCCGGGCTATGAGGCCCGCGTACGCACGGCCGACGGCATCGAAGGGATCGATACGACCCTCATCGGCACGCCCAGACCGGGCGACCTCGTGCTCGTGCACGCTGGCACCGCCGTCACCCTGATCGAGGACTGAAGTACATGGCCCCGGAGACGACTGACTTTCTCTACCCCTTCATCGAGGCCGACGAGCGCGATGCCACCGCTCTGATCGTCGACCTCGCAGCCTCGGCGGAGGCGAAGGCCTCGCAGAGCAAGCGGCTGCGCGCCTCCACGCTGAAACGCTTCTCAACACAGCTGGACGAGATCGCTGCCGAGATGGCTCAGCGATTCCTCGACGGTGGACGCCTTTTCACGTTCGGCAACGGCGGGAGTGCCACGGACGCCGCCTCCTTCGCGGCGCTCTTCACCTCACCACCGAGCGGTCGGGCGCTCCCGGCCCGCTCGCTCGTTGCCGACGAAGCCACCCTTACCGCTCTCGGCAACGACGTCGGGTTCGAGCTCGTCTTCTCCCGCCAGCTGATCGCCCACAGCCGGCCAGGCGACATCGCAATGGGCTTGTCGACGAGCGGCAACTCCGACAACGTCATCCGAGCCTTCGGGGAGGGGCGCCGGCGCGGGCTCCTTACCGTCGGCTTGGCAGGCTACGAAGGCGGAGAGATGGCTGCCTGTGGCGATCTGGACCATTGCCTCGTCGTGAACTCCGACAGCGTCCACCGCATCCAGGAGACACAGGACGCTGTCGGCCTCGCCCTCTGGGAGCGCGTGCAGCAATGCGTCGATGGGGAAAGGACAAGGTGAGCGGCCACCTCGAGCAGTCCCAGGACCGCACCGTCACGGCGGCCAACGGCCTCCCGAGCCAGCGGGAAGCAGCTGTCCTCGAGCGAATCGAGACGTTCCGCCGCCGCCGCCCTCGGCTGAAAGACGACATCGTCACCCTTGCCCATGGCGCCGGAGGCAAGGCATCGGCCGCCCTCATCGATGCCGTCTTCCTGGAGGCCTTCGGTCAGGGCGACGGGCCACTCGCCGACGCCGCCGTCCTCGGCCTGCCCTCGGGCGAGCGCGTCGCCCTCACGACCGACTCGTTCGTCGTCAAGCCGCTGCGCTTCCCAGGCGGGTCCATCGGGCACCTCGCCGTTCACGGGACCGTCAACGACCTTGCCGTCATGGGAGCGCGCCCCGCATGGATGGCGGCCGCCTTCGTGCTGGAAGAAGGTTTCGCCGTGAGCGAGCTCAGGGCTGTCGTGGCGGACATGGCCGAGGCGGCAGGTGCCGCCGGCGTCGCCATCGTCACGGGCGATACGAAGGTCGTCAACCGCGGGGCCGCCGACGGCCTCTACATCACGACGACCGGCGTGGGAATCGTGCCGGAGGGGCGTCGGCTCGGGCCTGATCTCGTCCGTCCCGGCGACCGCGTCATCGTCTCGGGGACCATCGGAGACCACGGCATGGCCGTCATGCTCGCCCGCGGGGACCTGGCCCTCGAAGCAGAGCTGCGCTCTGACACGGCTCCGCTCGCTGACCTCGTCGAAGTGCTGCTCGCCGTCGCCCCGTCCACGCGCTGGATCCGAGACCCGACGCGCGGCGGCCTCGGGACGATCTGCAACGAGCTCGCCCGCGACGCCGGCGTCGCCGTCGTCCTCGAGGAGGCGGCACTCCCGCTGCAACCGAGCGTGATGGGCGCCTGCGACGTGCTCGGCATCGACCCGCTCTACGTCGCCAACGAGGGCAAGTTCTTGGCGGTCGTCCCCGCCCCGGAAGCTGCCGCCGGACTCGATGCCCTGCGGGCACACCCACTCGGCGCCGACGCCGCCGACATTGGCGAGATCCGGGCCGACCCCGAGGGCATCGTCGTGCTCCGCACGGGCTTCGGCGGCACTCGCATCGTCGACATGCTCGTCGGGGACCCTCTCCCCCGCATCTGCTGAAGATGGGCGCGCTCGGCGCCGCCGTCGGCGTCTCGATCGGCACCGAGCGGCGCCGCGTCCGCGTGACGGGCACCGTGCAAGGAGTCGGTTTCAGGCCTTTCGTCTACCGGGAAGCGGTCGCCCTCGGCCTGAGGGGCTACGTGTGCAACGACTCGGCGGGCGTCCTGATCGAGGTCGAGGGCAACCCCGAGGCCGTGGTGAGCTTGTGCCGGATCCTGCTCGAGAGCCCGCCGCCGCTGGCCCGGGTGACCTCCGTCGAAGCGACGACGATGGAGGTGGTCGGCTTCCGGGACGGCTTCCGCATCATCGAGAGCGCCGCTCAGGGCGCGCCGGACGCGCCAGTGAGCGTAGACACGGCCGCCTGCAGCGAGTGCCTGGCCGAGGTGGACGACCCAGGCGATCGACGTCACGGCTACCCCTTCACGAACTGCACAAACTGTGGCCCCCGCTACACGATCGTGCTCTCTGTCCCCTACGACCGACCGGCGACGACGATGGCGGGCTTCGTCATGTGCAAGAGATGCCAGGCCGAGTACGACGACCCAGGCGACCGCCGATTCCACGCGCAGCCGAACTCGTGTCCCGCCTGCGGTCCGCGTCTGCGCTACTGCGCGCCGGACGGCACCGTGGTCGCCGAGTCCGCGACGGCACTCCGCCTCGCCGTGGAGAGCCTCCTCGCCGGAGGAGTCCTCGCCGTGAAAGGAGTCGGCGGCTACCACCTCGCCACCGACGCCACGAATGATGCCGCTGTGGGCACGCTCCGGCGACGCAAGGCCCGCGACGACAAGCCGTTCGCCGTCATGGTGGCCGAACCGGAGGCGGCGAGGCGCTTGTGCGAGCTGGACGCTCTCGCCGTGACGGCCCTCCGCTCGCCGCCGCGGCCGATTGTGCTGGCGCCGCGCAAGGCGGGCGGTCCGCTCGCCGCCGGAGTGGCGCCGGGTCTGCCCGAACTCGGCCTCATGCTCCCGTACTCGCCCCTCCATCACCTTCTCCTCGTGGGCGTCGGCCGGCCGCTCGTGATGACGAGCGGGAACCTTTCCGACGACCCCATTGCCCACCTCGATGAGGACGCCATCGAGCGCCTCGGCCCCCTCGTGGACGGAGTGCTCGCCCATGACCGGCCGATCCACATCCGTTGTGACGACTCGGTCGTGCGCTCCGCCGCCGGCCGCATGCAGGCCGTGCGGCGATCGCGCGGCTTTGCCCCCGAGCCGCTCGCGCTGCCGAGTGCGGCACGGCGGCAGGTGCTTGCAGTCGGGGCGGAGCTGAAGAACACCGTCTCGGTCGCCAAAGGTGCCGCCCTCGTCACGAGCCATCACATCGGCGACCTCGAGCACCTTGCCACCTACCGGTCGTTCCTGCAGGCGACGGCGCACCTCCCTGCCCTCTACGGCGTCGAGCCGGACGTCGTCGTGCACGACATGCACCCGGAGTACCTCTCCACCAAGTACGCCCTCGATCTCGAGCTCGAGCCGTGGGCGGTCCAGCACCACCACGCCCATGTGGCCTCCTGCCTGGCCGAGCACGGGCGGACAGAGGCGGTGCTGGGCGTGGTCTTCGACGGTCTCGGCCTCGGCCCCGACGGCGTCCTCTGGGGCGGCGAGTTCCTCGTGGCCGATCTGGAGGGTTTCGAGCGGGTGGGGCACCTCGCTGCCGTCGACATGCCGGGGGGGACGGCGGCGATCAAGGAGCCCTGGCGGATGGCGCTCTCCTGGGTGGCTGCGACGGGCGGGGGCACTGCGGCCGCTCAGCTCGGCCCCGGCCTTGACGAGCGGTGGCGAGCCGTTCTCCGTCTCCTCGAAGGTGACGGCCTCCTCCCGAGCACGACGAGCGTCGGCCGGCTCTTCGATGCCGTGGCGGCCCTGCTCGGCATCCGCACGAAGATCACCTACGAGGGCCAGGCGGCCATCGAGCTCGAGGCGCTCGCCGCCGGCGTTCCCGACGCCGTGGCGACGGCCTACCCCGTCGAGTTGCGCCAGGCAGAGACGACGGTCGTGCTCGATCCGGCTCCCTTGATCGGGGCCGTCATCGAGGAGCGGCTCCGGGGAAGGTCGCCGGCGCTCATCGCCGCTGGGTTCCACAAAGGCCTCGGCACAGGGGCGGCGACCCTCGCCGCTCGACTGGCGCTGGACCGTCGTCTCGACACCGTGGCGCTCAGCGGTGGTGTCTTCCAGAACGCCCGCCTCACACGTGTCATGGAGGGCGAGCTCAAACGTCTCGGCCTGGCGGTGCTTGTGCATGAGCTCGTACCGCCCAACGACGGCGGTATCAGCGTCGGTCAAGCCGCCATCGGGGCGACGGCGGCCGGCCCACCGCCCCTAGCTCGCCATTAGAAACCGACAGCAGTCACACGGCTCCGCCCGGTCCCGAACCAGCTCGCGCAGCCGGCTTCACCTCCTGGGGCCGAGTCCGATGGCCACCTCCCGGTGGAGGCGGCCGAAGTTGTAGTAGGCAGCACATGCGCCCTCGGAGGAGACCATGCACGTGCCGATCGGCGTCTCCGGCGTGCAAGCCGTGCCGAACACCTTGCATTCCCAGGGCTTGATGACGCCCTTCAGCACCTCCCCGCACTGGCAGGCTTTCGGGTCGGCCACGCGGACACCCGGCACGCTGTAACGGAGCTCGGCGTCGAACTCGGCGAACTCCGGTCGCAGCTTGAGGGCGCTCTGGGAGATGAACCCGAGTCCGCGCCACTCGAAGTGGGGCCGGAGCTCGAACACCTCCGCCAGGATCTCGAGCGCCCGCGGGTTGCCCTCGTCGCGCACGCAGCGCGTGTACTGATTCTCGACACAGCACCTCCCTTGACGGATCTGGAGGAGGAGCATCTCGATCGCCTGCAGGATGTCGAGCGGCTCGAAGCCGGCCGTCACGAGCGGCTTCCCGTAGGTCTCCGGCACGAAGCGATAGGGCCGTTGCCCCACCACGGTCGAAACATGGCCGGGCCCGAGAAATCCGTCGAGCCGCAGATCCGGGGACTCGAGAATCGCTTTGATCGGCGGCACGATCGTGACGTGATTCGAGAAGACCGTGAAGTTCCTCACGGCTTCCTGGCGGGCGCGCAGCAGGGTCACGGCGGTCGATGGCGCCGTCGTTTCGAAGCCGACGGCGAAGAACACAACCTCGCGGTCAGGGTTCTCCACCGCCACCCGCAGGGCGTCGAGGGGCGAGTAGACGAAGCGGACGTCGGCACCGCGCGCCTTGGCCGACAGGAGGTTGCCCGCCGAGCCGGGCACTCGCATCATGTCGCCGAACGACGTGAAGATGACGCCGGGCTCCTCCGCCACGGCGATGGCGTCGTCGATGCGACCCATCGGGATGACGCATACCGGACAACCAGGGCCGTGCACGAGCTCGATCGTGTCCGGCAGGACGTGCTCGATCCCATGGCGGTAGATCGTGTGCGTGTGGCCGCCGCAGACCTCCATGAACTTGAAGTGGTCCTCATCTGCCAGCTGACTGATGCGCGCAACGAGCGCTCGGGCCGCTGCTGGGTCGCGGTACTCGTCGACGAAGCGCATGGCCTCAGGTGATCTTCGAGTCGACGACGGAGCGAACCTCGTCCTCGTAGGCCTGACCCATCAATCTCAGGCCGGACATCGCCAGTTCCGCCTCCTCCTCGTCAATCTTCGACATGGCGAAGCCGACGTGTATCAGCACCCAGTCTCCCGGAACGATGCCCTCATCCTCGAGCAGCCCATAGTTGATGTTGCGCCGCACGCCGGCGACGTCGACCTTCGCCAGCTGGCGAACGGGGTCGACGATCTCGACAACTTCACCTGGAATGCCGAGGCACATGGCTTCTCCTCCCTGTCGAGCCCGGTACCCGATCAGCTCGAGCGTGAGCTCGTCGCCGCCGATCTGTGACACCCGCGGGCACCGCAAGCGGGGCAGGCGATGATCGGCTTGCTCGACTCGAATGTCTCCCAACAGGTCAAGCATCTACCCCTGACCGGCATGAGCACCAGCTCGGCTCTGAGCGAGTCACTCACGCAGCCGGCGGCCGCCGGCGCGAACGACTGCTCGAAGGCTTCCGGGTGCGCGTGATGCAGCGGACCGACGCGGGCGCGCACGCCCGCCACGGGACGCTCCCCGGTGCGCTTCTCGACGACATCGACGATCGCCTCGCAGAGGCTGAGCTCGTGCATCACCCCGCCTTGGCGACGATCCGGACCCGGATGGTGACGTCCGGGTACACCCGCAACATCATGATCCTCGGAGGTTCCATCCCGAAGTCCCGCAGGTTGAACACGTGCTGCCCCTCGAATACGACGGTGCCACCCGCGAGGGTCGAGAATGTCACCTCGTCGGCCACCCGCTGGGTGACGCCCCGGAACGTGATGTCCCCGTCAGCCACGTAGCTCCCCTTCGTCTCGCCCGGCGTCAGCTGTCGCAGGACTGCGGTGATCGCCGGGAAGCGTCTGGCTTCCACGCGCCGCATCATCTCCCGGTCGTACAAGCCGTTGCCTGATGACATCTCGGCGATCGGCAGCTCCAGGTGGGCTCGCACGGGCGATGACAGGTTGACGAGCCCGTCGGCCCCGACCTCGCCCTCGAAGTAGCCGTCCATCCCGTGAGTCTCCGAGTGGATCGGATGAAGGCTCGAGCGTGCCTCGATCCACACGGTGGTCTCGTCCGGGTCGATGGTGTAACGGCCCATCAGCGCACCCGCCGGCTGGGTCGATGCGCTCGGCGAAGCGCCACGGTCACAGCGCTCGAGTCTTCAGGTACGAGGCGATGTCCGGGCGCGACCGACCTACGAGAGCCGTGATGACGGCGAACACAAGTGACAACGGCACCGTTTCGATCACGTTTCTCTCCCCCTTCTTCCTTGCGGGCGGGATGTCCCCGCGCCACGGAGGCCTGCGAGCATACGCGGCACGCCGGTGGCATCGACGCCGGCGGGTCCCTGCCCGAGCGTCGACCGGAGTCGACGGCAGCGTGACGGCGAGGTGTACGGCGCCGTCGACTCAGTTGAGCCCATGCCGGAGGTCCCGCCCGTCGCGGGCAGTCGTCGCACTGTGGAGGTTCAGCCGACGAGCGGCTCGCCCGACAGCTCGGAGACGATCCTCCTAGCCTCGTGGGCAAGGCGCAGTGTCGACTCCCAACCAGGTGGAGCGATCGGCATGAGGTCTCCGATGGCCACCTCGATGCCGGCGCGGCGAGGAAACTTCTCACCGGGCCGCACGACGTCGCGGGTCCCTCGGATGCCGATCGGCAGCACTGGCGTGGAGGTCTCGGTGGCGGCGGCGAACGCTCCCAGGTGGAACGGCCGCAGCCCGACAGCCCTGTCGACCGACCCCTCGGGGAACGCCGCCAGGCGGTGGCCGGACCGAAGTACGTCGACGAGCCTCTCGGCAGCCCCGAGCTCCTCGCTGACGGCCTCCCGGGCGACGAACTGACATCCCAGCCGTCGGAGGAACGGCCCGGCGATCCATTGTCGCTCGAGGACGTCTCCTGCCACGAAGGTGACCGGCTCCGGCAGGCACTCGATGAGGATGAGACCATCGATGAAGCTCATGTGATTGCCGACGGCCACGTAACGCCTTGCCCGCTCCGGCGCTTTCCCGTGCACGGTCAGGCGCACGCCGACCATCGTGCAGAGCCCGCGGCCGGCCGCCCGCACGAGCGACCAGCGAAGCTGGGGTGACGGGAGAAGGCGCACGCCGATCCACACGGGTATCCCCACGACGAGCACGACCGCCCATGCATAGGCAGCAAACGCCAGAGAACCCGCTGCCTCGGCCAGACGGCGCAGCCTCGGACGGCTTGCCGACAACCCGAAACGAAGAGCCTGCAACCGCGGGCCGAGTGGGCGCCGCCCGATCTCGTGGCGCTCGTAGCGGTCCCGGGTGGCGCTCCTCCGGATTTTGCCACTTGGCGTCTTGAGGACGCTGCCGGGTGGCGCCAGCACGACATCGTCAGGCGGCGTGCCCGCCACCTCCGCGATGGTGGCCCGCACGCGAGCGAGCAGCTCGGAACGAGCCGCTTCGTCGCGGCCGTCCAGGTTGGTCTCCACGACCGCCACGAGACGTTCGGTTGCCTGCCGCGGGTCGGGGACGGCGAACACGGCTACGCAGCCTCGCCTGGCGCCCGCCAGATGGCCGATCGCTTCCTCCAAGTCCTCCGGGTGCAGGTTGCGGCCCGCTCTGATGACGAGGTCCTTGGCTCGACCGGTCAGGTAGATCTCGCCCGATACGAGGTAGCCGATGTCGCCCGTGTCGAGCCAGCCGCCGTGGAAGAGGGCGTCGGTGGCGGCGGCGTCGCCGAAGTAGCCGCTCGTCGCCGAGGGGCCGGTGAACTGGATGCGCCCTTCCCGGCGCTCGGGTAGCTCGTGCCCGAGGGTGTCGACGACGCGGATGGCATAGCCCGGCAGCGGCGCCCCGCAGGATACGACCGCCCGCGTGACGCCGGCGCGCCCGGCGGGCACCGCCCGCCCGAGGCGGGCAAGCTCCTCGCGCTCCACGACGTCCACGAGCGGTGGGCGCCCGAGTGGCGGGAAGGTGAGGCCGACGCCGGCTTCCGCCAGCCCGTAGACGGGCGCCATCGCCTCGCGCCGGAACCCGTATGGCCCGAAACGCTCGAGGAAGCGGTCGATCGTGTCGGCGCTCACCGGTTCGGCGCCGTTGCACGCCAGACGCCACGAGGAGAGGTCGATGCCGGCGAGCTCCTCCTCAGTGACATGGCGAGTGACGAACTCGTACCCGAAATTCGGCGAGGCCGACAGCGTGCCGCCCGACTCGGAGATGGCCCGGAGCCAACGGGACGGTCGGGCAAGGAACGCAAGCGTCGGCATGATCGCGAAGAGGTAGCCGAAGTACAAGCTCGAGAGCCATCCACCGATGAGCCCCATGTCGTGGTACAGGGGGAGCCAGCTGACGAAGACGTCCGCCGACCCGAGGCCGACAGCAGACCCCATCGCCCGGATGTTCGCCAGTAGCTGGTCGTGGCTGAGCACGACCCCTTTCGGGCTGCCCGTGCTGCCGGAGGAGTACTGGATGAATGCCGGGCTCGAGGCCGCCACCGCGGGCAGTCCCAGGTGACCGGAGGCTTCGGCTCGCAACTCCGCCACCGTCATGCAGGCGCGCAATTGCGGTACGTCCGCCTTGAGCAGGCGGGCCACCGGGGCAACGGTCTCATCGGAGACGAGCAGGGAGATCGACGCATCCTTGAGAATGCGTGCCTGGCGCCGAAGGTGATCCTCGAGCAGCAACGGACGGCTTGGTGGGTAGAGCGGAACCGGTATCGCCCCACAGAGGGCGATACCGAGGAAGGCCTCGAAGTAGTCGACCCCGGTCGGCAGCATGAGTGCCACCGTGGAGCCAGGACTGATCGATTCCCGCCGAAGCCCCTTTGCCACCTCCCGAGCGCCTCGTGTGAGCTCGCCGTAGGTGAGCTCACAGAGCCCAGCGGGAGCGTCTGACACATGCAACAGCCGGGCATGGAGGCGATCGCCGTGGTGGTCCTCGTGCCAGGCCAACACGTCGATCAGCGTCTCTGCTCTAGAGAGCGCCTCGGCGTCGAGCTCGGCCGGTTCGGCCGCCTTCGCCCGCTCGCCAGACCACTCCCGACCAGGAGAACGTCCCCGCGCGGCCCGGGTGGCGCGGAGCCAGTCTTCAGGCGTCTCGGCCGTCGTGAAGACCTCGTCGGGCAGCTGCACTCCGAAGGCGGCTTCGACGCGGGCACGGAGCTCTACGAGCGCCAGGCTGTCGATCCCGAGGTCCGCCGCCAGGCGACTGGTGAGGCGGACGGGCGGCGCCCACTTGGAGGACTCGTGCAGCTCGGCGACGAGACCCTTTGTGATCCCGAGCATTGCGTCCGCCGCCGCCGCGTCGTCGCCGTCCGCATGCTGGCCTGATCCGAGAGCACTCACATACGTGATCCGGAGCGGAGGAGGACACCATCCATGGAGGCTGAAGTCATCGACTCAAGAAAGAGGACGTTCGCCTCTGGCGGGCGTACGTCCCGCCCCGCACCATACATGTGTACCCAGAGAAGGGACGCACCATGACAATGATTAAACACCAGGAAGCACGGAAGCTGGAGCCATTCGATCGGTTCTTCGGCCAATGGCCCGAGATCTTCCACCGGCCGCTCATCTTCTGGCCGGAAGAAGCCGAAGCCACGCTGCGGGTTGAGGAGTACCAGGAGAACGGGACTCGAGTCATCCGAGCTGAAATGCCTGGGATCGACCCCGACAAGGACGTGGAGGTCACGGTCCTCGAGGGCGTGCTCCACATCGGAGCCCAGCGCCTGGCGGAGGAGAAGTCGGAGACGAAGCACTACGCCCGGCGCGAGCTTCGCTACGGGTCCTTCTCCCGCGACCTGCCGCTGCCAGAAGGTTGCGCCGCAGCCGACGTCAAGGCGACCTACAAGGACGGCATCCTCGAGTTCCGTCTGCCGGCTGCTTCGATGGCGAAGAAGGCCGAACCGAAGAAGATCCCGGTAGCCAAGGTTTGAGTTGACACCTCGCCCCGGGGCAGCCCGTTTCGCCAGGGAACCGGCTGCTCCGGGGCTTTCGTTTCCTCCGCCGTCGCTAGGGAGCGTCCTAGGACTGCACGTCGATCTCTTCGGTTCAGGCTCCGGATGACGTAGTCGGATACGTGAGCAAGGTAGCGGTCGGTCGCTGCCGGCGGCGTGTCCCGCTCAGCACCGCGGGATGAGTCGTTTGACCCTAGCGGTGCAGTTGCTGTCAACCCATGCTGATGTGAGCCGGGAAATGCCGCGTGCCCGGCGGGAAGGTGCCTTCCGATGGTGAAGATCGCCACCTGCGACGGTGCACCGGGTCTTGAGGACCCTCTCTTGCCCCAGCCGGAAGGCAGCGTGCGCCTCGACGAGCACACCCTCTGCATCGGCGCCGCCGTGACTCTCCAGGAGCTCGTCGACGACGAGCGCGTACCGGCCGTCATCCGCCACGCCGCACGGCGAGATCAGCCGCGGGCGGTGCGCACGCTCGCGACCGTGGGCGACTGTGTGAGTGCGGCCGACTCCGACAGCGAGCTGCTCTCGACTCTGCTCGCCTACGACGCCACCGTGACCGTCTACGACCGGCACCGCTCGATGACGATGCCGCTGGCGCGGGCCTTGAGCGGACACGCCAGCCTCATCCGATGCCTGGTTACGGCGCTCGTGATCGAAACCGACGGCGTCGCCTTCGCTGCCAGAGTGGGGCGCGCTCCGGACGAGCGCCCCGTCGTGGCGGCTGTCGCTCGTCGGAAGATGAACGGCGAGTTGCGCGTGGCGCTCTCCGGCGTCGCCACGTTCCCCGTCGTGGCAGCGAAAACCGACGTAGTCGACCCGCCCGGGGACGTCACGGCGTCGAACGAGTACCGGCGCGTGCTGGCGACCACGGTGATGATCCGGGCCCTTGAAGGCGTCTGACACGAGCAAGCTCAGCTAGCGGCCTGCGGGGCTCGATGAAATGCCTCCTCGTTGACCAAGGTGGGCGGGCGCCGCCCCCCGAGGGCCGCGAGGATGTTGTCGACCGCCAGCATTCCCATCGCCAGGCGCGTGTCGACGGTGGCACTTCCGAGATGAGGGCAGAGCACGACCCTCGGCTGCCCGAGCAGCCGAGGTGACACCTCCGGCTCCCGCTCGAACACGTCGAGTCCGGCAGCGAAGATCCTTCCTCGCTCGAGAGCCTCGGCGAGCGCCTCCTCGTCCACGACCGGACCGCGGGAGGTGTTGACGAGCACGGCCGTCGGCTTCATCGTGGCGAGGCGGGCGCCCGTGATGAGATGCCGGGTCTCCTCGGTCAGATTGACGTGGAGACTGACGAAATCAGCGACGGCGAGCAGCTCATCGAGCGTCATCGACTCGGCACCATCGGCGCCACGGCCGGATGCCGGCGTGCTCGGGGAGTGGGCGACGTACACGACACGCATCCCGAAACCCGTCGCCCGCCGCGCCACCGCCCGCCCGATCCGCCCGAACCCGATGATGCCGAGCGTGCGCCCGTAGACGTCGCGCCCGAGCATCGTCTCGGGTCCCCAGGCCCATGGCTGGCCGGAGCGGAGGAGACGATCTCCCTCGGCAACCCTGCGGGCTGCCGCCATCAGGAGCGCCCAGGCCATGTCGGCCGTGGCCTCGGTCAGCACGTCCGGCGTGTTCGTCACCATGACCGACCGAGCGGTGCAGGCATCGACGTCGACGTTGTCGACCCCGACGGCATAATTGGCAACGACACGAAGCTGGTTCCCTGCCGCCTCGAGCAGCTCGACGTCGACCCGCTCGGTCAGCAAGGTGACGATGCCCCGCTTGCCCCTCGCATCGCGGAGAAGGACGTCGCGCGGTATGGCCGCCTCGCCATGCCAGCAGGACAGCTCGCACTCGGCAGCGAGTCGATCCATGACGGCGGCCGGTAGCCTCCTTGTCAGGAGCACTGGCTCGCGGGGCACTCACGCGAACCTACAACGGCAGAAGGGGGACCATGAGTCTTCGTGGGCACTCGTCGGTACAGCTCGGGACGTGCGCGGCGAGGCGGCGCCCCTGGCCAGGTCGACTTTGGGCCGAAGGACCCTATGCGGGTGATCGGGTCGGGTTCAGGCTTGAAGCGAGCCGCGGTGAGGCCCCGCACCGTGATCGGCTCAAAAGACCTGTCGGGGAGCAGTGGTCGTTCTGCTGTCGCCAGGAGGAGGCCGAGGTCATGAAAGGGTTGGCCGTCGCGACATGGCCGAGCCGAGTCCCCTTGACCGAAGGTTCACTAGAGGCGGTGGCGTGGCTTCGCACTTTGTGCGCTCAGGAGGAGGGCTGACATGCCCCGTCGGGCAACACCGGAGCTTCTCGCCGTAGCTCGGGGTGACGCGCCAGCCGATCTGCTCCTCACGGGCGGGCGTGTCTTCGTTCCGAGCACGCGCGAGTGGGTACTCACCGACCTGGCCATCTACAAGGGCGTGATTGCCGGGTGGGGACAACGTGAGGCCCTCCAGGTCGTCGACGTCTCCGGGACGTCGCTGACGCCCGCCTTCATCGACGCCCACATGCACCTCGAGTCCACCAAGCTCTGGGTGGACGAGTTCGTGCGGAGGGTGCTCCCCCACGGCACGACCGCCGTGGCGGCCGACCCGCACGAGGTCGCCAACGTCTTCGGCATCCCCGGTGTTGTCGCCTTGGCCGAGGCGGCGGCTGGGCTGCCCTTCACCTTTGGCATCTGCGCCTCGAGCTGCGTGCCGGCGTCACATTTCGAGAGCCCGGGCGCCGAGCTCGGTCCGGGCGACCTCGCCTCCTTGCTGGACGACCACGGAGCGATCGGAGTGGCCGAGGTGATGAACTTCCCCGGCGTGGTCAATGGCGACCCCGAGGTGCTGGCCAAGATCGCCGCCGCTGGCAACCGTCGCGTCGATGGACACGCTCCCGGTCTGTGTGGTCGCCAGCTCGACGCCTATCTGGCTGCGGGCATCGAGTCGGATCACGAGTGCACGGAGCTCGCCGAGGCCGAGGAGAAACGTCGCAAGGCCATGTGGATCTTCATCCGCGAAGGTTCGGCGTCGCGCAACCTCAGAGCTCTGATTCCGACCGTGATCCGGCACGGCACGGAGCGCGTTGCCCTCTGCACCGATGACCGCGAGCCGGACACGCTCCTTCGAGCCGGACACGTGAACGACTGCGTGCGCCTGGCGGTGTCGTGCGGCGTCCCGCTGGAAGACGCCCTCGTGCTCGCCACGAGCAACCCGGCCGATTACCACCACTTCGACCATCTCGGCTGGCTGGCACCCGGTTACCAGGCCGATGTGCTCTGCTTCGAGGACCTGGCCGGAGTCGTGCCCGCACGCGTCTGGCAGGCGGGCCGCCTCGTGGCCGCCGACGGTGCCGTCGTCGACGGGGCCGTTCCTTCCCGGCCGGCGCCCGACTTCATGCGCGCCTCGGTCCATCTCGATCCTCCACCGACGGCGGCGGATCTGGACCGCCGCCCACCCGAAGGTGGGCTGGCGCGTGTCATCGGGATCGAGGAGCACTCGCTCACGACCCGCCAGCTCATCCTCGACGTCACGGACCCGTCGGTGGAGGTCTCCCGCATCGGGGTCGTGGAGCGGCACCGCCGCACCGGTCGTGTCGGTCTCGGCTACGTCCACGGTTTCGGTCTCGCTCGCGGTGCCATCGCCTCGACGGTGGCGCATGACGCCCACAACTGCATGGTCGTGGGCGCCATCGACGCCACCGGTCCGCCCGACATGGCGGTCGCCGTCGCCAGGCTGGCGGAGATCGGTGGAGGCCAGGTGGCCGTTCTCGACGGCCAAGTGCTCGCCGAGGTCCCGCTCCCGATCGGTGGCCTCATGAGCGACCTCGACGCAACCACGGTCGCCGTCGAGGTGGAGCGGCTGGCCGAGACGGCCTCGAAGGCGCTCGGCATCAACATCGCCGCGCCCTTCATGCAACTCAGCTTCCTCGGGCTGTCGGTTCTGCCCGAGCTGAGGATCACCGATCGCGGCATCGTCGATGTGACGACCTTCTCTCTGGTCGACGCGGCGGCAGGCTGATCCGTGGCGGTCCTTGTGCCTCGTTCGCTAGACGAGGCATTCGCCATGCTCGAGCGGTCCCCCGAGGCCGAGCTGCTGGCAGGCGGCACGGACTTCATGGTGGAGGTGAACGCCGGCCTCCGGCGACCCTCCGCCGTGCTCTGTCTTGGACGCATACCCGAGATCGCCGGCTGGCGACGGGAGGACGGGCACGTGGTGCTCGGCGCCGGTCTGACCTACACCGAGATGATGGAGCCGGAGCTGGCCGGTCTCGTACCCGGGCTCGCCCGCGCCGCACGGACCGTCGGCTCGCCTCAGATCCGCAACGCCGGCACCGTCGGCGGCAACCTCGGCACCGCCTCCCCGGCCGGTGACTCGCTGCCGTTGCTGGCCGCCCTCGAGGCCACCGTCGTCGTCGGCCATCTCGCAGGCACGAGGCGCACGCTTTCCTTGAGCCAGCTCCTGACCGGCCCGAAGAGGACGTCACTCGAGCCGGGCGAGATCATCCTCGAGGTGCGAGTGCCCGCCAATTTCGGCACGCAGGAGTTCTTGAAGGTAGGCACGAGAAACGCCATGGTCATCGCCGTCGCCAGCGTGGCGGTCGTCGTCGACTGGGTCGGCCACGGTGTGCGGATCGCCCTCGGTTCCGCTGGACCGGTTGTGATCCGGGCGACCGACGCCGAGGAGCTGGCGGAGTCGAGAATCGACTGGGAGGAGCGACGCCTCGCAGCCGGCGAGGACGACCTGAGCGATTTCGTCGACCTTGTTCGGGCTGCGGCGCGCCCGATCGACGACCACCGCTCGACCGCCCAGTACCGCCGGCATGCCGTCGGGGTATGCGCCGAGCGCGCCCTGCGCCGGGCATTCCAGGGCGATGATCGCAAGGAAGAGCCATGGAGCAGCTGAGCACTGAGGGATCCCTCCTCAGCTACACGCTTCGCGTGAACGGCCGCGATCGGCCGGTCAGCGATGCGCTCATCGAAGAGAACCTCCTCTACGTCTTGCGGGAGCGGCTCGGCCTTCGCGGGTCGAAGAACGCCTGCGAGCAGGGCGAGTGCGGGGCGTGCTCGGTGATCCTCGACGGCAGGCTGGAGTGCGCCTGCACGGTGCTCGCCGCCAGCGCCGTCGGTCGAGAGGTCGTCACGGTGGAGGGTCTCACGCCTGACGGCGACGGGCTCTCGGACCTGCAGGAAGCCTTCCTCGCCGAGGGGGCCGTCCAGTGCGGCTTTTGCACTCCGGGACTTGTCGTGAGCGTGCACGACCTCCTTTCGCGCAACCCTCACCCGACCGAACTCGAGATTCGCGAGGCCATCTCCGGCAACCTCTGCCGCTGCACCGGCTACGGCCGCATACTTGCGGCTGTGAAGGTGGCCGAGGAGATGCACCAGCCATGACCACCCTCGACACGCTCGCCGAAGCCGGGACGACCGATCGCACGGCGCAGGGCCTCGGAACGAGCGCCCGCCGGCCGGACGGGCGACCCAAGGTCCGGGGGCAGTTCGCCTTCTCGTCCGATCTCGAGGCGAAGGACATGCTCTGGGGCCAGCTGCTGCGTTCTCCCCACCCGTCGGCGACCATCCGCCACATCGACGTGTCGGGCGCGTGGCGTATCCCCGGAGTCGTGTCCGTCCTCACTGCGGACGACGTGCCCGGCCGCAGCAGCTATGGACTCGACTACCCCGACCAACCGGTCTTCGCCTCAGACGTCGCGCGCTACGCCGGAGAGCCCGTGGCGGCGGTGGCGGCTGACCACCCCGTGACGGCGCGACGTGCCGCCGAGGCCATCGTCGTCGACTACGAGGTGCGCGAGCCGCTCACCGACTCCGAGGCGGCCCTCACGGCCGAGCCGATCCACCCGCTCGGCAACGAGCTCTACCGTCAGACGATCCGCCGGGGTGACCCTGCCGCCACTGGCGTCGTCTCGGTCGAGGGCCACTACGAGACCGGCATGCAAGACCAGGCCTTCATGGGGCCTGAATCGGGCCTGGCCGTTCCGGCGGCCGATGGCGGCGTCGACCTGTACATCGCCACACAGTGGCTGCACGTCGACCAGGACCAGATCGCCGCCTGCCTCGGCTTGCCCCTCGACCTCGTGCGCGTTCACCTCGCCGGTGTCGGCGGGGCCTTCGGCGCCCGTGAGGACCTGAGCATGCAGGTGCAGCTCTGCCTGCTGGCGTTGCGCTCGGGCCGGCCGGTGAAGATCGTCTACTCGCGGGAGGAGTCCTTCCACGGCCATGTCCATCGGCATCCAGCGCGAATGTGGTACCGGCACACGGCCGATGCCACCGGCCGACTCGTAAGTGTCGAAGCCCGTATCCTCTTCGACGGCGGCGCCTACCTCTCGTCGTCAACGGCCGTGACGCTGAACGCCGCCTGCTTCGCCAACGGCCCCTACAAGGTGCCCAACGCCTTCGTCGACTGCACGGCGGTGCGCACGAACAACCCTCCATGCGGCGCCATGCGCGGCTTCGGCGCGGTCCAGGTGTGCTTCGCCCACGAGGCCCAGATGGACAAGCTCGCCGCTGCCCTTTCGATCGACCCAGTCGAACTGCGACTCTTGAACGCCTATGCGCCGGGAGACGAACTCATCATCGGACAGGTGCTGACGGGGACGGCGCCGGTCGCCGAAGTCATCCGGGCGTGCGCGGCCGCCCCGCTGCCTCCCGGAAGTCCGGACACGGTGCCCGAGCTCGCCCTTCCCGGGGGTGCCGGCCGGACGGCCGAACGGCGGCGGGTGCGACGCGGGGTGGGTTTCGCTGTCGGGTTCAAGAACCTCATGTTCTCCGCTGGCTTCGACGATTACTCGACGGCGCGCTGCCGCCTCGAGGACGGTCAGGTGACGATCACGACCGCCGCTGTCGAGGTGGGACAGGGCCTCGTCACACTGATACAGCAGATCGCCCGTGATGTGCTCGGAGTCGACGAGGTCGCCCTCGGAGAAGCTGCGACGGTTGGCATCGGCTCGGCAGGCTCCACCTCGGCGAGCCGCCAGAGCTGGATGACGGGGGGCGCGGTCGACAGCGCCTGCAGGACGGTCCGCGAGCGACTCCTCTCCTCCATCGCCCAGCGCTTCGAGGTGCCGCGTGCCGGTCTCGAGCTCGCCTCCGGCCGGGTCGTCTCCGCCGACGGTTCGTTCAACGTCTCCCTGTCCGAGGCTGCCGCCGGAGAGGTCCTCGAGGAGACGGCCGTCTTCCGCCACCCTGGGACAGCTGAGCTCGACGAGAACGGCCAGGGCGACGCCCATGTCTCGTTCGCTTTCGCCGCTCATCGGGCCGTCGTCGACGTCGACCTCGACCTCGGTCTCGTCAAGGTCGTCGAAGTTGCCACTGTCCAGGACGTCGGTCGCGTCCTCAACCCCGTGCAGCTCCTCGGCCAGCTCGAGGGCGGCATCTCCCAGGGCGTGGGTTTCGCCGTGATGGAAGAGATCGTCCTCGACAAGGGGAAGGTGCGCAACCCTTCGTTCACCGACTACATCATCCCGACGGCGCTCGATATGCCACCGGTGAGAGTCGAGGCCCTCATCGAGCAGCCCGAGCCGGGCTCGCCTCTCGGTGCCAAGGGCGCCGGCGAGCCGCCGTCGATCTCGTCCACCGCCGCCGTCGTGGCGGCCATCCGCAACGCCACGGGTCTCGAGCTGGCACGAACCCCGGTGCGGCCGCAGGACATCGCCCTCGCCCTCGCCGGGCAACCGTCCGAAGGGGCCGGCGAGGCCCCCGCCACCCCCTCGCCCGCAAAGGAGGCCATGCCATGACAACGCCCGTCGCTGTCTACCTGCAGGACGCCCACCCCATCCGTCAGGGGATGGAGATCGCCAAGTACGCCGAGTCGAAGGGCTTCCACGCCGTCTGGCAAGCCGAGAGCCGCCTCGTGAGGGAGGCGACTGTGCCGATGGCGGCGTTTCTGTCCGTCACCGAGCGGATCAAGGTCGGCTCCGGCGTGGTCAACAACTGGACCCGCAACCCGGCCCTCCTCGCCTCGACGTTCTCCACCCTCGATGACCTCGCCCCCGGGCGCGTCATCCTCGGGATCGGGGCCTGGTGGGAACCACTTGCCAGCAAGGTCGGCATCAAGCGGGAGAAGCCGCTGCGCGCCATGCGCGAGACCGTGGAGGCCGTCCGCGCCCTGCTCACCGACAAGAACGTCACCTACGAGGGAGAGTTCGTCCACCTCGACGGTGTCGAGCTCGATTACGTCTACCAGGAGCGGCGAGCAAAGGACGTGCCCATCTACATCGGCGCCACGGGGATGCAGATGATGGAGCTCGCCGGCGAGATCGGCGACGGTGTCGTGCTCAACTACCTCGTCTCGCCCGCCTACAACGACCGAGCCCTCGAGCACCTCGAGGTGGGTGCGCAGCGGGCAGGGCGCTCGGCCAGCGACATCGACAGGCCGCAGCTCGTCGTCTGCTCGCTCGACGAGGACCGCGAGGCGGCCCTCGATGCGGCCCGCATGCTCGTGACGCAATACCTCGGCCAGCAACCCCACATCATGAAGGCCTCGGGCGTGCCCCAGTCGCTCCTCGACAAGATCGGCGAGGTGCTGACGTGGCCGGCGACCCACGAGCAGGTGGAGGCCGCCTCGAAACTCGTCCCGGACGAGATCGTGCAGATGCTGACGGCCTCGGGAACCGCCTCGGAGTGCCGGGCGCAGGTGGCCGAGTACGTGAGGCGGGGTTGCACCTGCCCGGTGCTCTACCCGCTCGGCCGGGATGTGCACGCCATGATCGACGCCTTCGCGGACTGGACCGCCTGAGAGAACAGGGCTGGTCCCGAGCCGCCACCAGCCGGGCACCGGTGATGGCGCGCCGCGACCTCCCAGGCCTCGGTGCCGTCGGCCGGGGGTGCGAGGTTCGTCGCGACAGGCTGGCGAGCGCTGTGTCTACCCTGGACAGGGCAGTCCGGCGTGAGAAGGGGAGACCATGACCACACTGAAGAACCGGCCGAACACCGCCCTCCTCGTCGTCGACGTGCAGAACAGCGTCGTGGAGGGGGCTCACGAACGTGAGGCGGTCGTCGCCAACGTCGGCCGCCTGGTCGACAAGGCGCGGCGGGAGGGCGTGCCCGTTGTCTGGGTGCAGCACTCCGACGAGCACCTCGCCAAGGGGAGCGACGAATGGCGGATCGTCCCCGAGCTCACCCCGCAGGACGCCGAGCCGCTCGTCGAGAAGTCCTACGGCGACTCCTTCGAGGACACCAACCTCGAGAACGTGCTCTCCGGCCTCGGTGTCGGGCGGCTCGTCGTCGCCGGCGCACAAACCGACGCTTGCATCCGCTCGACCCTCCATGGGGCGCTCGCGCGGGGCTACGACACCACCCTCGTGAGCGACGCCCACACGACGGAGGACCAGACGGAATGGGGGGCGCCTCCCCCGGAGCAGGTCATCGCCCACACGAACCTCTACTGGACCTACGAGACGGCGCCGGGCAGGACGGGCGGGACGGTCGAGACGAAGGACGTCGACTTCGCCGGGACGGCCTGAGCGCCGTCGTCTGCCGCGTCCTCAGCCCAGGACGGCTGGCGGGCTCACCCGACGGCGCACCACGCCGAGGCGGGTTTCAGAGGCGGGCGAAGAGCCGAGCCGCCTGCTCGCGGGCGCGTGCTCGGATCTCGGCCGGATCGACCCTCGTGGGCTGGCCGTCGCGCAGGACGGCCTCTCCGTCCACGACGACCTCGAGCGGGCGCACGCCGGGCGTGAAGGCGAGGTGCCAGGCGTCCATCGGCTCGTAGCTCCAGCGCACGCGGTCGTCACGCGCCTCTGGCACGAGCTCGTAACCGCCCTCCAGCCAGGACCAAGCCGCCGACGGTGCGGCCGTCACGTCGTCTTCCCGATGGCGGGCATACGCGACTCGGAACTCCTCGAGCATGTCGGCCCCGATGCCGTCGGTGCCGAGAGCCACAGTGCCCTCCCACCGAGCGGGACGGCCGTAGCCGACGGCGTTGTTCATGTTCGAGCGTGGGTTGTGTGCCACGGTGCCCCGAAGCGGTCGGTCGAGGTGCACGCAGTGGGCGAGCAGCCAATTGTCAGCCGCCACCGCCTCCAGCCGTCCGCCTGCGGCGGCGTCGACACGGTCCTCCGACACATGGATGTGCACGCCGGCCCCGAGGTCGGTAGCGAGTCCCACGACCTCCTCGAGCGTCGCTTCCGAGAGCGTGAAGCACGCATGGGCACCAACGAAACCTCGTCCGCCGCCTTTCAAGAAACGCTCGTTCTCCGCCAGTCCTGCCCTCGTTCCCGCTGCACCGTTGCGGTCCGTGACCTCGTAGCAGCACAGCGACCGCACGCCCACCTCTGCACAGGCCTCGGCGATGACGTCGAGCGAACCCTCGATGGCGTTCGGCGAGGAATGATGATCGACGATGGCCGTGGTGCCGCCTTCGAGCGCCTCCAGCGCCCCCAGCAACGCCGACCAGCGGATCATGTCGAGGTCGAGGGCGCAGTCGAGCCGCCACCACACGAGCTCGAGGATCTCGGGGAAGTCCCTGGGCACTCGCGGTGGCGGCGGCATCCCCCGGGCGAGGGCGGAGTACAGGTGGTGGTGTGCACAGACGAGCCCCGGCGTCTCCTCACCGGGCGTCATGGGGTCATTCCTCGGACGAACCGGCTGAGGCGGCCACCGCCCGTCGCATGGGAAGCGTGTCCCTCCATTCGCCGTCGAGATCGTGCAACGCAGTCGCCACGGCTCCCGCCGTCGGGACGAGGCCGATCTCCCCCATCCCCTTGATGCCATACGGGCTTCGCGGCTGAGGCACCTCGACGAGGACCGCTTCGATGGGCGGGACATCCTTCGCTCGCAGGATGCCAAGACCCCGGAGCGTCATGTGCGTCGGGCGTCCGTCCTCGTCGGCAGGGAACTCCTCCGACAAGGCGTACCCGAGCCCCATGTGAACGGCACCCTCGATCTGCCCTTCGCAGAGCATCGGGTTGACGGCGCGGCCGACGTCGTGAACGGCCACCACCTTCTCGATCTGGCTCGTCTCGCGATCGATCGTCACGAGCTGGGCGGCATAGGAGAAGGCCGAGTGGATGATCGGGTTCTCCACCCCCTCGTCGAGAGAGTTCGTCCAGTCGACGCGGTACTCGCCCTCGTAGTCGACGCCCGGCTTGCATCCGTCCTCGATCGCCCGCTGGCAGGCGGCCGCGATGGCGCCCGCCCCCATCAGCGTGCCGCGGGAGCCGGTCGTCTGGCCTGCTCCGAGCTCGCGGGTCGTGTCCACGACGACCCGGACCCGCCCGGGGTCCAAGCCGAGCTCCTCGACGGCAACCTGCTGCGCGACGGTGTGGACTCCCTGTCCCATCTCCGTCCAGCAGTGGCGTACCTCGACGTCGCCGCTCTCGTCGAAACGCACGACTGCCCGCACGATCTCGAGGAACCCGTTGCCGAGGCCGGAGTTCTTCAGCCCGAGGCCGAGGCCGACGGCCTTGCCGGCCGCCACGGCGGCGTCGTAGGCAGGCTCGACGGCATCGAGGCAGGCGAGGGCGCCGAGGCAGCCGTCGTCCATCACCTGCCCCGGCCCCCAGACACATCCCGGACGGATGGCGTTGCGGCGGCGCATCTCGAGACCCGAGATTCCCACCTTCTCGGCCAAGCGGTCCATGACGCCTTCCATGGCGAACTGGGCCTGATTCGCACCAAAACCGCGGAAGGCGCCGCACACGGGGTTGTTCGTCCGCACCGCCAGGGCCTCGACGTCGATCGCCGGCAGCACGTACGGGCCGGAGGCATGGCCGGCCGCCCTCTCGAGCACCTTCATGCCGACGGAGGCGTACGGCCCGGAATCGCCGATCATGCGCGCCTTCAATGCGGTCAGCATCCCGTCGGCATCGCAGCCTGCCCAGTACTCGAGGCGGATCGGGTGACGCTTGGGATGGAGGAGGAAGGACTCCTCACGCGACAACGTGCATTTCACCGGTCGCCCGAGCAGGAAGGCCGCCAGAGCAGTCTGCGCCTGGTTCGACATGTCCTCTTTCCCGCCAAAGGCTCCGCCGTTCGAGACCAGCTCGACGACGACCTGGGTTTCGGGGACGGCCAGGACGGAGGCGATCTGGTCGCGGTCGTCCCAAACCCCCTGCCCACCGGAATAGACCGTCAAGGTGCCGTCAGCTTGTGGCACGGCAAGGGTCGACTCGGGCTCGAGGAAGGCGTGCTCCACGCGCTGGGTCTGGAACACCTCGTGCAGGCGATGCTCCGAAGCGGCCAAGGCGGCCTCCACGTCGCCCCGCTGATAGGCGGAGCGGGAGAGGACGTTGCCGTCGAGCTCCCAGACGGCGTCCTCCGGGTCGTCGATCGCCGCCACGGCGTCGGTGAGCGCTCGCAGCGGCCGGTATTCGACATCGACGAGCTTGGCTGCCTCACGCGCCTCTGCGAGCGAGCGAGCGACGACGATGGCGAGGACGTCGCCGAGATAGGCGGTGCGCCCGCCCTCCGGGATGAAGACGGGCCAGTCGGTGTAGATGATGCCGACTCGGAGCTTGCCCGGTACGTCGGCTGCGGTGAACACGGCCTCCACGCCCGGCGCCGCCAGCGCCGGGCCGGTGTCGATGCGAACGATGTCGGCTCGGGCGTGGTCGGCCAGCCGGAGCGCCCCATGGAGCATGCCGGGGACGCGCAGGTCGTCCACGTAGGCGCGATCCCCGAGAGCGAGCTGCAGGCTCTCGTACTTCGGGCTGCGAGCGCCTATGCCGTGCTTCGTGCCGTTCGTACCGTTCGTACCGTCGCCCGCCGCAACGAGAGGGGCCCTCCCGCTGGCGAGGAGCTCGACGGCGTCGAGGATCTTCGTGTAGCCCGTGCAGCGGCACAGGTGGGCACCGAGGTGGCGGGCGGCGTCCTCTCGGGTCAGCTCCGAGCCCTTCTTGTCGAGCAGCGCCTTCACGCGCACGACGATCCCCGGCGTGCAGAACCCGCACTGCAGGGCACCCGTGGCGGAGAAGGCGTTGGCGAAGCGCGCCCGCTCGTCCTCATCGAAACCCTCCAGCGTCGTGACGGACTTGCCGGCGACACGGGCGAGAGAGGTGCTGCAGCTGATCATTGCTTTGCCGTCGATGAGCACCGTGCAGCACCCGCACTGCCCCGACGGCGAGCAGCCATCCTTCGGCGAGGTGATGTCCAGCTCCTCGCGGAGGGCTGCCAGGAGATTGGGGTGCTCGCCGACCTCGACCAACTTGCCGTTCAACGTGAACTCGGTCATGGCTCCATTCTCCCACTGCCCTGATCGGCGGCGCGCCCCACCTGGCCGGCGCCGAGAAGTGCCTCGTTCCATGATCGCTCGGCCGTGGGCGCCTAGGTAGGGGCGAAGGACCCTAAGGCAGCCCCACGGGCTTTCGCCTGCTCCTAAAGGGTCCTTCGGCCCTTCAGGCCGCCCGCCCTCATCTTTACCCTTCGGTTACAAGCAGCGTTACCAGCCCTCCATCAACACCGAGGTTGGGGGGGAGGTCGACCGGGAGAGGAGTCGCGAATGCCGCCGGAGGGCTCGCAGTCTCGATGGGCGCAGCGACGCACGAGCTGGGAGCGCTTCCTCCTCAGCTGGTTCGCCCTCCCCGGGTCGCTGCTGGCGGCACTCCTCCTCGGCGCCCTCATGATGGCCGTGCTCGGCGCCAACCCGCTCACGGGTTACCACGCCCTCTTCGACGGTGCCTTCGTGGGCAGCTACGCCCTCGGCGCTACCGCCGTGAGGGCTGCTCCGCTCCTTCTCGTCGGGGTCGGAATCTGCATCTCGTTTCGCGCCAGCATGCTCAACATCGGCGGCGAGGGCCAGCTGGCGATGGGCGGCCTCGCCTGCGCGGCGACCGCCCTCGCCCTCCCGAACCTGCCGAGCATCGTGCTCATCCCCCTCGTGCTCCTCGCCGGCGCGGCCGGCGGGGCCATCTGGGGCGCCATCCCGGGCGCCTTCAAGGCCTATTTCAACGTCAACGAGATTCTCAGCACGATCATGCTCAACCTCGTCGCCGTGCAGATCATGAACTACCTCTTGGCGGGCCCCATGGTTGACAACACCCAGAACTCGACCTATGGCCTCATCCCGGAGACACGGCTCCTCTCCTCCCACTCCTGGCTGCCGATTCTCATCCCCGGAACCCAGCTCCATCTCGGCGTCGTCATCGCTGTCGTCGTTGCCGGGGGTGCCTACGTGCTGCTTTTTCACACCGGCGTGGGGTTCCGGCTGCGCGCCGTCGGGATCTCGCGCGAAGCCGCCAATTACGCCGGCATCAAGGTGAAGCGGACGATGGTGTTGGCAATGACCCTCAGCGGGGCGATGTGCGGTCTCGGGGGGGCGATGCTCGTCATCGGGAGCATCTCGCACAGGATGGTGACCGACGGGAGCCTCACCGGCTTCACCGGCTCTGACGGCTTCAACGGCATCGTCGTGGCTCTCTTCGGCGGGCTCAGCCCCCTCTGGAGTGTCGTCTCTGCCTTCCTCTTCGGAGGGCTGCTCACCGGCGGCGACGCTCTCCAGGTGGCCACGGGCGTGCCGGCCGACATGGTGACGGCCCTCGAAGGCCTCGTCGTGGTGTTCGTCGTATCGCTCGAGTACATGAGGCGCCGGGCCCGCACGGCCGCCTTGGCCCCGCCGGTGACGCCCTCGCGCTCATCGCGGGCAAAAGACGATGTCCCTCCGCTCGTCGGGGTGGGACGGGCCCCAGGGCTCGGCTCGCACGAGGCCTCCAGGACGGGAGCGTCACCGTGAGCCACTTCTTCACCTACGCCGTCCTCACCTCCACGGTGGCCGCCGCCATCGCCCTCGCCAGCCCGTTCCTGCTGGCCTCCCTCGGCGAGACGATGGGCCAGCGAAGCGGCGTCATCAACCTCGGTGTCGACGGGATCATGCTGCTGTCGGCCTTCTCGACCTACTTCGTGGCCCTCAAGACGGGCAGCCTCCTGTTCGGGGTCCTCGCCGGCGTCGGGGTCGGGATGGTGATGGGCGTCATCACCGCCTTCATCTCTGTCACCTTGAAAGCCGAACAGGGCATCAGCGGCATCGGGATCTACCTCTTCGGCCTCGGCTTCAGTGATCTGCTGTTCATCAAGCTCGTGGGCACACCGCTGCCCATCAACGAGCTGACTCCGATCGGCATCCCCCTGCTCGACCGCATCCCCGCTGTCGGGAACATGCTGTTCAAGCAGACGATCCTCGTCTACCTGGCCTTCCTGCTCGTCCCCGTGTTCGCCTTCGTGCTGAACCGCACGACCTACGGCCTCAAGATCCGCGCCTGCGGGGAGAACCCGGCCGCCGCCGACACCGTCGGCATCAGCGTGGCGCGCATCCGTTGGTCGACCGTGCTCATCGGCTGCACGATGGCGGGTCTGGCGGGCGCCGCCTTGCTCCTCTACGACGGGATCTTCATGGAGAACCTCACGCAGAGCGAGGGGTTCATCGCCGTGGCGCTCGTGTACTTCGGTGCCTGGCGCCCCCTCGGCGTCATGGGCGGCTCCGTCCTCTACGGGTTCACGATCGCCGTCGTCCTCGAGTGGAAGTCGCTCGGCATCATCCCGCTCAGCGCCTCCGATCTCGCCGCCACGGCTCCGGCCGTCATCACGATCCTGGCCTTGTTGCTGGTGGCTCGCCGCTTCCGGCAGCCCGCCGTCCTCGGCAAGCCCTACGAGAGAGGAGGTTGATGCCCCCCGCACGTGTCTTCCCATCTACTCGGGGCCGGCCGCCCCTGCGGTCGCCCACCTCGACACATTCAGTTCAGTCCGAACCCTAAGAAAGGAATGACAATGCATGCACATCTGACCAAGAAGGTCGGCGTGCTGCTCGTCGCAATCGGTGTGGCCCTCGGCCTGGCCGCCTGCGGGAGCACCGCCTCGACCAGCACGACCACCACCAAAGCCTCTTCATCGGCGCCAAAGGTGTTCAAGGTGGCTCTGATCGCTCCGAGTGCCACCAACGACCTGGCGTTCACGGAGTCGATGTACAACGCCCTCGAGGGCCTCAAGACGACTGAGAACCTGCAAATCTCGGTCTCGGCCAACGAATTCATCGTGGCAGACGCCGCCAACATCATCCGCGAGTACGCCTCGGAGGGGTACAACCTCGTGATCGCGCACGGATCCCAGTACGGCTCGACAATCGAGCAGCTGGCTCCGCAGTTCCCGAAGGTGTCGTTCGCCTGGGGCACGGCCGGCTCGACGTTCGGCTTGCCGAACGTCTTTGCCTACGAGGCCAGCTCGAACGAAGGCGGCTACGTGCAGGGGTACATGGCAGCGCTGTTGAGCAAGTCGCACGTGCTCGGAGTCATCGGGCCGATCGCGACGGGCGATGCCAAGCTGTACGTTGACGGCTTCGTCGCCGGGGCCAAAGCGGCCGATCCGACGATCACCGACCACCCCGTGTACACGGGCTCCTTCAGTGACGACAGCCTGATGGCCACGGCCGCCAAGACGTTCGTCTCCGACGGTGCTGATGTCCTCACGGGCAGCTCGCAGTCGGTCGTGGGAGCCATCGGTGTCGCTCGCGCTGACCACCTCCCCTGGTTCAGCACGCAGTGGAGCCAGGCGACCCTGGCGCCGAGCAACGTCGTGTCGGCGCAGGTCTACAACTGGACGCCCGTCCTCACCCAGATGATCACGGAGATCCGTTCGGGCAAGCTCGGCGACGCCACGTACGTCATCGGGCTCGGCAACGGCGGTGAGCAGATCGTCTTCAACCCGGGCTACAAGCTCCCGGCATCGGTGAAGGCCAAGGCGCAGAAGCTCATCACCGACATCACCAACGGGTCCCTCACGGTTCCTCAGTGATCGCAGGAAGCGACGGTACGGAGGCCACAGTGGCAACCACGAGCAACAGCCCTACGGCTACCGCTACCGCGACCGCCCATCCGGAGGAGGCAGTACCGCTCCTCCGGATGAGCAGCATCACCAAGCGCTTTCCCGGCGTGCTCGCCAACGACGACGTGGACTTCGATGTCCGAGCCGGCGAGGTCCACACGCTCTTCGGAGAGAACGGCGCCGGCAAGAGCACGCTCATGCGCATCCTCTACGGCCTCTACCGCCCCGACTCGGGCGAGATCCGCGTCCACGGCGAGGCCGTCCAGATCTCCTCGCCGGCCGCCGCCATCCGCCATGGCATCGGCATGATCCACCAGCACTTCATGCTCGTGAACACCTTGACCGTGGTCGAGAACGTCGCCCTCGGGCTGAAATCGTCCCGCGGTCCGCTCACGGACCTCGGCAAGGTCTCGGTACGCCTCGAGGAGCTCGCCGAGCGGCACGGGCTCGAGGTCGACCCTCACGCCCTCATCTGGCAGCTCTCGGTCGGCGAGCGCCAGCGCGTCGAGATCCTGAAGGCGCTCTACCGCGACGTCGGTCTCCTCGTCCTCGACGAGCCGACTGCCGTGCTCACCCCGAACGAGGTCGACGATCTCTTCCGGGTCCTCCGCCAGCTTGCCGCGAGCGGACGAGGGCTCGTGTTCATCTCCCACAAGGTGAACGAAGTGCTCGAGATCTCCGACCGCATCACCGTCCTTCGCGCCGGCAAGCGCATCGGCACGGTCTCCAGGGCGGAAGCCTCACAAAGCCGGCTCGTCGAGATGATGGTGGGGCACGACCTGTCCGCCGATGTGCGACCGACGGCCGCCGCTGCAGGCGAGAGACGTCTCGTCGTGCGCGACCTCACGGTGAAGGGAGACCGCGGGCAGGACGCCGTACGCGGGCTCGATCTCGAAGTCGACGCCGGCGAGATCGTCGGGATCGCCGGAGTGTCAGGCAACGGCCAGCGTGAGTTCGCCGAGTCGGTCGCCGGCATTCGTGCCCCTACGAGCGGCTCGATCCTCCTCGGCGGGAGCGAGGTAGCCGGCGCCCCGCCTGCCCAGGTGCGGGCTGCCGGGCTTGCTTATGTCCCCGAGGAGCGCATGCGCGACGGCATCGTTGCAGATTTCACCGTCGCCGAGAACCTCATGCTCGTGGACAACAACAAGCCGAGCTTCTCCCGGCTCGGGTTTCTCCGCAGCCGCGTGATCAAGCGACACTGCCAGGAGCTCGTCGACGCCTTCGACGTGAGAACGCCGAGTCTCGACACGCCGGCACGCAACCTCTCCGGTGGCAACATTCAAAAGCTCATCATGGCCCGGGAGCTATCCGGCCAACCTCGCCTGCTGCTCGTCGCCCAACCGACGCGGGGGATCGACGTCAGTGCCGCCCAGTACATCCACCGGCGGCTCGTCGAACAGCGCGACGCCGGTACGGCCGTGCTCATCATCTCCGAGGATCTCGACGAGGTGATGTCGATCTCCGATCGCATCCTCGTGATGTACGAGGGCCGGATCATCGGCTCCGCCGACCCGCGCACGAGTACGCGTGAAGCCATCGGCCTCATGATGGCCGGCATCGAAGCCGAGCAGTCGGAGGAGGCTGCGGCCGCTGTCGAGCCGGTGAGCGTCGATCGCTGAGCAGCCGGCTTTGCCGGCGTCCTGGTCTGCCGACGGCGGCACTTGGTCCAGTGGCAGGCTCCAAAACGGCTCGTCTCCGACACCACAGGCGTGCGGCCGAGAACCTGGTAGTGAGTTCCGGTCACATATGCGTGCAACCGACTACCACGTCGGGCGGCAAACGGCTCCCACCGGTGTGCGCGATCGGCGAGACACGAGAGACAACATTCGGCCTCAGCCCGGCACGAAGCGCGTGCCCGTCTCGCCTGCGAGGGCCCTCTCGACGTTGGCGGGATCGGTCACGATGGCTTCCGTGCCACCCGCGTCGAGGTAATTGAGGACGGCCTGGATCTTCGGCGCCATGCTGCCGGCGGCAAAGTGGGTACCCTCCGCCAGGTACGCCCTCGCCTCGGATGCGGTCAAGCGGTCCACGAAACGCTGCTCCGGTCGTCCGAAGCTGAGCGCCACCTGCTCGACCGCCGTCGAGATGAGGAGGAGGTCGGCGCCAAGGTTGGTGGCCAGCAGCGCCGAAGCGAGGTCCTTGTCGATGACGGCCGCGACCCCCTCGAGATCGCCGTCCTCTTTGCAGACAACCGGAATGCCGCCCCCGCCGGCGGTGACCACGACGATGCCGGCCTCGACGAGCGTGCGGATGGCAGGCATCTCGACGATCCGCACCGGAGTGGGAGAGGCGACGACGCGGCGCCAACCGCGGTTGGCATCTTCGATGAGCTCCCAGCCCTGCTGCCGTCGGCGCTCTGCCATCGCCTCGTCCATGAACGACCCGATCGGCTTGCTCGGATGGCTGAAGGCAGGGTCGTCGGCTCTCACCTCCACCTGGCAGATGACGGTGGCTGCGTTGCGATCCATGCCGAAGCGGCGGAACTCGTTGCAGAGGTTCTGCTGCAGGGCATATCCGATGGCACCTTGCGTGTCGGCCCCGCACACGTCGAGGGGAACCTCGTGCAGCTCGCTCGCCGCCAGCTCGGAACGTCGCAGGATGAAGCCGACCTGGGGCCCGTTGCCGTGGGCGATGACGACGTTCCAGCCGGCGCGGATCATCCCGACGATGTGATGGCAGGTTTCTTTGGCGGCGATGTACTGATCTTGCACCGATTCGTGCTGCTTGTCCTTGATGAGTGAGTTGCCACCGATGGCGACGACGGCCGTGCGGCTCGCTGTGTCCATGGGTCAGCTCATCGTGAGCGCCATCACTGCCTTCTGGCCGTGGAGGCGGTTCTCGGCTTGGTCGTAGACGATGGACTGCGGCCCGTCGATGACCTCGTCGGTCACCTCGACGTTGCGATCGGCAGGCAGCGGGTGCATGAAGACGGCATCTTCGTTGGCCGTCTTCATGTGGCGGGCGTCTGTCATCCACGAGTGGTACTGGTTGATGAGACGTGTGTCTTCGGCCTCGTCGGGTGTGGTCACCATGGCACCCCAGCTCTTGGCGTAGACGACGTCGGTGCCGACGAAACCCGCCTCGAAGTCGTCCATGAGCTCGAACCCGGCGTGCCCGATGCGAGCGTTCTCCCTCGCCTGCTCGACGATCTCGGGCATGAGTGAGAACTCGGGTGGGTGCACGAGGCGAACGTTCATGCCGAAGCGGGGCAGCAGGAGCACGAGGCTCTGGGCGACGCTGACGGGCTTCAAGTAGGAGGGGTCGTGCGCCCAGGAGATCGTGGCGGTCTTGCCTCGCGGGTCGCCGAAGCGCTCGATGATCGTCATGAGGTCGCCGAGCGCCTGATGGGGGTGGTAGACGTCGCATTGCATGTTGAGGACCGGAACCCTGCTCGCCTCGGCGACGTCGCGCAGGTACTGGTTCCCCACGCCGAAGTCACAGTGGCGGATGGCGATGCCGTCGTTGTAGCGGCCGAGGATCTCGCCGATCTCCTTCGGAGTGTCCCCGTGGGCGATCTGGGTGGTACGGCTCTCGATGAACTGGGCGTGGCCGCCGAGCTGGGCCATGCCGGCTTCGAAGGAGGCCCGCGTGCGCGTGCTCGAGAAGAAGAAGAGCATGGCGAGGACCTTGTCGCGAAGGAGCGGGTGGCCGATGCCGAGGGCGCGCTCGCGCTTCAGGTGGAAGGCGATGTCGAGCAGCGTGTCGACTTCGTCCTTCGTCCACTCCTGCAGGTCGATGAGGTCGCGTCCGCGAAGATGTGTCTGCATCGGTTTACTCCATTGCTCCCAGCACGAGGGACAGAAGGGACATGCGCATGACGACGCCGTTGAAGGCCTCCACCCAGTAGCGGGCGTGCCGCGTGCTGTCGACGTCCGGCGG
>Ga0187879_10000231_pt1 | contig 39368 bp, 39 predicted proteins | sample June2016WEW_19_1_FD_132423 | JGI IMG/M metagenome (GOLD analysis project Ga0187879, IMG submission 132423) | Peatland microbial communities from SPRUCE experiment site at the Marcell Experimental Forest, Minnesota, USA - June2016WEW_19_10 | ecosystem: Environmental > Terrestrial > Soil >... | reverse complement strand
CGACGCTCGATACGAGCCTGCCCTCGATGACCGGGATGTTCGCGACCGAGGATGCGATCAAGGCGGCGCGCGATCGCTCGGCTGAAAAGGGCGTGCTCGACGGCGGCGACATGGCGCGCGTTTTCGCCTGGCTGCGGCCGAACGATCTGGTCTGGAACTATTGGGTCAACAACTATCTGCTCGGCAACGATCCCGCGCCGTTCGACATCCTCTATTGGAACGCCGACCCGACCAATCTTCCGGCCAAACTGCACGCGGGCTTTCTCGATCTGTTTCTCAGAAATCCGCTCACCCGCGGCGGCGGCGTCACGGTTCTCGGCACGCCGATCGATTTGGGCGCCGTGAAGAACGACCTCTACCTGGTTGCCGGGATGACCGACCATATCTGCATGTGGCGCGCGTGCTATCGCGCGACGCAGATGTTCGGCGGGCGAATCGAATTCGTGCTCGGCTCCAGCGGCCATATCCAGAGCCTCGTTAATCCTCCCGGCAACTTCAAAGCCCGCTACTACGTCGGCGCGCGGCTTCCCGAGGATCCCGACCAATGGATCAAGGGCGCGGCCGAGAACAAGGGCAGCTGGTGGGATCACTGGCTCAAGTGGGTTGGGGCGCGCTCCGGCGGCGAACGTCCCGCGCCGAAATCGCTGGGCAGTGAGCTCTACAAGGCCGGCGAGCCCGCCCCCGGCCTATACGTCCACGAAAGCCACTAATCCCAGTTCGAAGTTCGGAATTCTGCGCGATTGTTCCCCCTTCCCACATGGGAAGGGGTTAAGGGTTAGGTTATCGCGAATCCTCTGAATTGCCGGATGCCGCGAGATCTCTCCCCTCACCGCGCCGCCAGCACTTCCGCCAGATGACGCACTTCGATCTTCTCGCCCGCGCGGCTCAAACCACCGCCGATCTGCATCAGGCATCCGCAATCGTTGGCGACCACGACCTCGGCGCCGCTCTCCCTGATGCGCGCCATCTTGTCCTCGAGCATCGAGGCCGAGATATGCGGGAACTTCACCGAGAACATCCCGCCGAAGCCGCAGCACTCCTCACGGTCGCGCAGCTCGCGGATTCTGATTCCGGCCACCGCGCTCAGCAGCGTCATCGGTTCATCGCGCACGCCCAACTCGCGCATCAGATGACATGACGGATGATACGCGACCGCCCGCTCATAGCGCGCGCCGATGTACTTCACCTTCAGCACGTTGACGATGAACTGCGACAGCTCGAATACCCACGGCCGAATCGCCATCGCTTTGGCTGACAGCGCGGGATCGTCCGCCAGCAAGTCGCCGTAAAAAATCTTCAGCATGCTCGTGCATGAGCCCGACGGCACAACGATCGGAATGCCCGGCTCGGCCGAGTTCAGAAAGCGGCGCGCGAGATCGAGCGCCTCATCCCGGAAGCCCTCATTGAAAGCGACCTGGCCGCAACAGAACGCGCCGCGCACCGGCGTCACCTTGAGCCGCAGCCGCTCGAGCACTGTCGCCGCCGCGTCGTTGACTTCGGGAAAAAATTCCTCGGCGAGGCAGGTCGAGAATAGTTGGACTTCAGTCATCGCCGGGCCACACCACGATCGCGTGGATCGATTTTGGACCGTGCACGCCGAGCACGATTCGCTTCTCGATATCCGCGGTCCGGCTCGGGCCAGTGATCAACGTCAATCGATTCGCCGCGACGCCGCCTGGGCCCAACTCGGCGAGCACCGCCGCCAGATTTGCCATCACGCGATCGATCTGAACGATCGCGAGACTCGCCGGCGGCAGCAGCGTCAGCGAACTCGGCCGATCCCCGGTTGAAACTACCGCCAGCGTGCCGGTCGAGGCGATCGCGAAGTCCGCCTCCGCGATCCCCATGTCGGCATTGGCCACCCGCTCGCGCATCGCGGCGCGTTCCGTGTCCGCCACCGGAATCGTGCGAACTACCTTGAAATCCGCGCGCTCGAGCGCCTCGCCGATTGCGTCCATGTCGCTCACGACGCCTTGTCCAAGCGCGACCGTCTTCGCGCCGATCTCGCCGGCAAGAGCGACTATTCGACTAGTCACTTCGGCCGCAGTGAGTATTCCGAGGAAGTTGCCGCCGACCTCTTCGAGCTCGCGCGCGAACGTCGATGCGAGCTCGGCGCGACGCGCCGAGGGCGATACTGGCACCGCCGCGCTCGCGGCCGCGGCGTGCGAGTTGCTCCGCGCGCCCGCGCCGAGCGCGTCTTTTACGCTTGCGATTATCTTGTGAATCTCAGCCACGTTCAGCCTGGCGGGCGCTCCGGCCCGGGCGCGGGGCGCTTATGCGGACGCGGCCGCGGGAAATCGCGATACTTCGTCCAGTTGCCGAACGGTCCCGGCATCCGGCGCAGATAACCATTGTGCGCGAATGGTTTCAGCACCATCGCCGCGAATTTTCCAAGCGCTCGAACGGTCCGCGGATGCCGCGCTATCTTCGCAAACCGCCGCGTGCCCCGCCGCGCCCGCTCGATCGCACGCGGCCATCGGATTGGATGCTCGCCGGCGCTCTCTTTCCAGCGCAAATGGAGCAGGATTCGCGGGATGTCGATCTTGACGGGACAGATGTCCTTGCACGCGCCGCACAGCGTTGACGCGAACGGCAGGTATCCCGCCGCGCTGCCGAAAAGATTGGGGCTGATGATCGACCCGATCGGACCCGGATAGACCGAGCGATACGCGTGGCCGCCGATGCGCCTGTAAATGGGGCATACGTTCAGGCACGCGCCGCATCGGATGCAATTCAACGCCTCGCGCAGAACCGGATCCGCGATCATCGCGCTGCGTCCGTTGTCCAGGATCACCACGTGCATCTCGCGTGGCCCGTCGAGCTCGCCCTCGCGCCTCGGACCCGTGATGAAACTGGTGTAGGTCGTGAGCTTCTGCCCGGTCGCGGTGCGCGCGAGAATTTCCAGGAAGTGGCTCAGGTCTTCGAGCCGCGGGATGACCTTCTCGATTCCCATCACGGCGACGAACGTCTCCGGCATCGTGCTCGACAGGCGCCCGTTGCCTTCGTTCTCGACGATGACGAGTGTGCCGGTTTCTGCGATCGCAAAATTGACGCCGGTAACTCCGAAATCCGCGTTCAGAAAAATCGCGCGCAATCGCGAACGCGCTTCGGCCGTGAGTTTTTCAGGCTCGGCGGTGTACTCGATGCCAAACTTGTCGCTGAAAAGTTGCCCGATGTCCTCCTTGGACAGATGAATCGCGGGCGTGATGATGTGCGACGGGCGCTCGCCGCGAAGCTGCACGATGTACTCGCCAAGATCCGTCTCGACCGCGTCGATCCCCGCGCGTTCGAGCGCATGATTGAGCTCGATCTCCTCCGTCGTCATCGATTTGCCCTTGACGACGTTCTTCGCGCCCCTCGCCTTCGCAAGTTCCACTATATAGTCGCGCGCCTGCGCCGCATCCTCGGCGAAAAACACCTTGCATCCGCGCGCTTCGAGCTTCGACGTCAGTTCGATGAGCAATTCGTCGAGATGCTCAATCGCGTCGGTCTTGATTCGATGCGCCGCGTCGCGCTCGTCGTCGTACGGCGGGAACTCCGCCTTTACTTCGGCGAAGTGATCGAGATGCCGCGCGCTGGCGCTCTCGAGCTTGCGCCGCAACTCATGGTCGCCGACCGCGGCGCGGCTCGACTCGAAGAAATCGCGGGCTTTCGGAAATTCAGCCATCTCGGATGTCGCGCGTCGGTTGTCAGCCGACCCGCGCGGCGTCAGTTTATCAGCGCAACCTTAGTTTATCAGCGCAACTTTAGTTTATCAGTGCAACTTGGCGAATCAGGCGCAGCACCGCTTCGCGCGCCGACTCGGCCGCGGGATGCTCGGGAGCCTGCGAAAGAAAACTCTGGAAGTCGTCGAGCGCCGGCTTGAAGCATTCCAGCCGCTCGAACAGAGCGCCGCGTTCCACCAGCTCGTCGAGCGCGCGCGGTTCCAGCATGATAATCCGGTCAAGCGCCGCCAGCGCGCGCGTCCAGTCCGACGCCCCCATGTAAATGATCTTCAGGTCGCGAAGAATCCGCGCCAGAATATGGCGCGCACCGCGCTGCTTCAGCATCGCAGGATTCAATTCCACCGGCTGTCCGTAAATTTGCATCAGGCGCGCGCGAATCTCGTCGAGCGCGAGAATCTTTCCGCCGACGAATGGATCGATGATCAGCTCGCCGCGCTCGTCCACCGCCTTGACCAGGAAATGCGTCGGGAACGAAACACCGTAGAGGTTGATACCGAGCCGGCGGCCCACTTCCAGATACACCACCGAAAGCGTGATCGGAATTCCGAGCCGGCGATCGATCACGTCGTTCAGAAATGAGTTGCGCGGATCGTTGTAGTTCTCGGCGTTGCCCTCGAATCCCTTTAGCTCGAACAGAAAATGCGAGAGCAACTGGACGCGTTCCACCGTATCCTCGCCCGCGCGGACGATTGGTTCGGCTTCACGCGCCAGCGTCGCCAGCTTGTCCAGGTATTCTTCGATATCAAGCTCGGGATACTCTTCTTTCGCGATCAGCAGCCCGCCGCGCGCCAGTGGCACCGGCTCCTTCGCCGCAAGCATCGCAAATTCCCGCCGTGCATCGTTCATCGGGTGGGCACCGTTCGCAACAGTTTCGCCTTGCGCGATTGCTTTGACAAGCGCCGGCGATCAGTTTCTTTCGAGCGCCGCCGCGGCCTCATCGCGTACCGCCGCATCGCAGTCGCCAAGCGCGCGCCCGAGTGCGTGGCGCGCGGCGCGTCCTCCAATCTGGCCGAGCGCCCATGCGGCGTGCGAGCGGATCAATGGCTCCGGCTCGGTCTCCAGCGCGCGCGCCAGCGGCGCCACCGCATCGGGATTTCGCGTGTTGCCAAGCGCGACCGCGACGTTGCGCAGCAGCCCGCGTCGCTTGGCGCGCTTCACCGCGCTCTTCGTAAAGCGGCGGCCGAACTCTTCGTCGTTGAGCGCCAACAGCTCGGGCAACCGCGGCACGAGATCGTTCGAGCCGTCGTCAGCCGCCAAATCGTTCCATGGACAAACCTCGTTGCAAATGTCGCAGCCGAAGATCCAGTTGCCGAGCTTCGACAGCAACTCGCGTGCAATCGCGCCGCGATTTTCTATCGTTTGATACGAGATGCACAGATCCGAGCGCATGACGTAGCCGTCGGCCAGCGCCCCGGTCGGACACAAATCGAGGCATCGCCGGCATGTCCCGCAATGTTCGCGGTAGGGCTCCGTCGTCGCCTCGAATTCCGCGTCGGTGAAAATCTCGGCGAGAAAAAAATACGAACCGTGATCGCGATTCAGGATCATCGTGTTCTTGCCGAACCATCCGAGTTGCGCATCCGCCGCCCATTCGCGCTCGAAGACCGGCCCGGTGTCCACGTACGCGCGCGCGCTCGAGCCGGGACGAAGTTGCGAAATCACGTTGGCGACGCCGCGCGCTCGGCGACCCACAACGTCATGATAGTCGCGGCCAAGCGCGTAGGCCGCGATTCTGCCGCGCAGCTCGCCGCGCCAGTCGACGTTGGGAATCGCGCGCGCCGCGTACGGATAACCCAGGCTCACGACCGACTTGTAGCGCGCATCGAGGCGGCGAGGATCGAACCGGCGCTCGGGCTCTCGCGCCAGGTAAGCCATCGTCGCGTGACCGCCGTCGTCGAGCCATTGGCGATAAAAGCTCTCGCGCTCCGTTAGTTGACGCAGCGGCGCAAATCCAACCAACACGAATCCCAGTTCGTTGGCGGCGCGGGTTATCGTTTCACGCGAGGCATCCATGGCGATGTAAAAACGCTAGCATTTGGCTGGGCTTTTCGCGCTGGTAATGGTGGATGCATTGACTCCACTATTGCGCTACGATTAGTTTCTTGGTGAGGAGCATGATGGATGGGTAAGCGCTCCTTGCCGGAGGTTGGTAGCAAAAATGGCCGAAGGACTTCATATTGAGCATCACGGGCGCGCCGAACAGGCGCCGGTCGAGCGAATCGATACCGCGTCGCTGCCGGACGTGAAGCTCACGCCCACCGCGATCGAGATGGTCCGCAAGATGCACGCGAAGGAAGGTCTTGGCGCGGGCCATGGAATGCGAATCGGCGTGGTCGGTGGCGGATGCTCCGGGTTTCAGTATTCGTTGAACTTCGACACGTTGAAAGAAGGCGATCGGGTGACGGATTTCGGCGGCGTGCTGGTGTACGTGGACGAAATTTCGCTGCCGTATATCGCTGGCACGACGCTGGACTACGTCGAAGGACTGCACGGCGCGGGATTCCGCTTTGACAATCCGCGCGCGAGCCGCACCTGTGGATGCGGGTCGTCCTTCAGCGCGTAAGACTGACGACTGGTTGATTTGCAAGGGCCGCTCCGATTGGGGCGGCTTTTTTATTCCAGCGGGCGCTGTGTTAAACCCAACCCGCGATGCTCGCGGGATTGTTGTACTGGCTGTCTCCGGCGCGCCGGCGCTTCATGCGGCGGCTGGCCAAGCCGGGACTCGACGCGACGCGCGCACGGTTGGCCGAAGCGGGATCGCCGCGCGCGGTTCAGTTCATCTCGACGATTCTCAACGCCAACGCCGACTTCCTTGCCTACGCGCTTTCGTCGAAAGGGCCGCTTAAGATGTATTGCGATCGCGCAACGCCCGAACGGGTCTCGGCGTGTATCGCCACGATGTTGATCTACTCGGTAAATCTGTTTGCGCGCGACGAGATGACTAACAACAAGAGCGAAATGATCGCGCTGCTCGCGCATCTTGCGGGCGTCAAGCCGACCCAGGTGATGCTCCGGCGCGACGCCATCCGCAAGGCGCCGCGCTCCGAAGAGTGGATGGTGCTGACGTGGCTCGCGAAAGACCTTGGCGCCGAGGCACCCAAGTACGACGCCGAGCTTGAGCGCATCTTCGGATACAATTATCTGTCTTACATCGCTCAGTACCGGCCGGCGCTGGAGCGCGCGATGGCCGCGGCCGAGACGGCCTGAGCTTCGTTGGGATGGAGAAAGCTGTGCAGGATCTCAAGATGAAAGATCTCGACGGGCGCGGAATCATCGTCACCGGCGCGACGCGCGGAATTGGCCGGGCGATCGCTCTGGAAGTCGCACGGCGCGGCGCCAACGTATCGTTCAACTACCTCAAGAGCGATCAGAATGCGGCCGAGCTCAAGTCCGAAATCGAGCAGCTCGGCGTGAAGGTGCTCGCGTACAAGCTCGATGTAGGCGATCTGAAGAACGTGCGCGAGATGGTCAATGCGACCAAAAAGGAATTCGGGCAAATCGACGGGCTGGTCAACAATGCGGGCATGACGCGCGACAAAGTATTCGTGATGATGTCGGAAGAGGATTGGAGCGAGGTCATCCGCGTCAATTTGACGGGCGCGTTTAATTTCGCGCGCGCGGCGGCGTTCATGATGATGAAAGCGAAGCGCGGATCGATCCTCAATATCACCTCGGTCAGCGGGATTGTCGGAATTCCGGGTCAGGCGAATTATTCGGCGGCGAAGGCGGGACTGATTGGACTTACAAAATCGGTCGCGAAGGAAGTGGGGCGGCTGGGCGTTCGCGTCAATGCGCTCGCGCTGGGATTTATCGAGACCGACATGACGGCTGCCATGCCCGAGGAGAATCGCGCGCAGGCGCTCGCGATGATCCCGCTCGGCCGCTTCGGCAAAGTCGAGGACGTGGTGCCGATGGCCGCATTTCTGCTGTCGGACGCGGCGTCATATATCACGGGCGCGGTGATCCAGGTGGACGGCGGCCTCGCAATGTGATCGCGCTCCGGTCAAGCGCGCGCTACGCGCCTATCTTGTCGGTGTGCGCCACAGTTTCGTTGCCATCAGGGTGCCAGCTCCTCTCGATGCGGGTGCTGACAGTATAAGCCGTCGCGCCCGCGAAAGGTTACGGGGCTGGCCCCGTAACCTTTCATAGGAGGTCGATTCAGACAGGAAGCGCGAAAGCTGTGGTAGCCGGAAAACTGCGCTATTTTTTCGCGAGCCTACTTTACCGCATTCTTTGCCTTGTCGACCACGCGCTCCACGGCCTTCTTAATCTTGCCGGTGGCTTGGTCGAGCTTCCCTTCCCTCTTTAGACGTTGGTCATCCGTCAAAGCACCAACTGCTTCTTTCACACGGCCTTTGATCTTGTCGCTCGTTCCACTCATTACACTGTACTCCTCTTGGTCAAGGCCATTGCTGGCCAGCGTTAAGGTTCACCAAATGCATCTGCGCTGCTCGTTCAGCCACTTAGTCCCGCAGGCGCAGATCGTCCTGGACCGCGCGCACGCCCGGAACCGAGCGCGCTAGCACTGCGGCCTCCAGGTTCCGCGCCCCGGTTGGGACGGTCCCAGTCAGCCGCGCGACGCCATTCCTCACCTCCAAGCCGACGTCTCTGAACCCATGCTCGTCGAGAGCCTTCCTGACCGTCCGCTGCAGCTCGTCGTCGTTCGCGTTCACCGCTGCCTGCTTCGCGCTCGGCACCACCTGCAGTTCGTTTACCACGCGCTTTACTCCGTCCACCTTGAGGGCATCGGCCTCAGCGGCGCCCTTCGCGTCCTGCGAGGACACAATCCCGAACAGCGTCACCACCCCGTCCCACGAGTCGAGATCGATTTCGAGTCCCGGAACGTTGCTATCGGCAATCAAGCTCATCCTGACGGCCGACGTGATCCATATGTCGCGGGCGGTGTCCCAAGCTCCGTACCCCGCGCTGGGCGGCGGCGTGGGCGCGCGCCAGATTTCCGCATCGGCCAGCGTGTCGGGGCTCTGGATCTCACTGGCGACCCGGCGGACACCCGGCACCGCGGCCGTATCCTCGACGGCGCGCAGGTGAGCGCTCAAGGTCTTTGCCGTGCCGCCCAGCAGCACGACGCCCTGGTTTACGGACTGCACATCGATGTTGCTGCTCTTGAGTGAATGATCGGCCTGTAACGCCTGTTCGATCCGCTGCTTGAGGTCCTCATCAGACACTTGCATCGCCTTCTCATGCTGTGGGGCGACCACCTGCAGCAGGTTGCGCACGCCTTGAACGCCCTCGACTTTCCGAGCGATGCTCTCGGCCTTCGCCTTCTCGTCGGCGGAGTGCACCTTGCCGTACAGAGTGACTTGGCCCGCGACGGTGTCCACCTTGATGGCCGTCCCGCTCACGCCCTCGGTGGTCAACAGGGCCAGCTTGATTTTGGTGGTGATCCAGGCGTCCGGGGTCGCCGCCCCGGCCGGCGCGGCCAGCGCAGCGCCCAGCACCACTGCCATGACACTGTACCTAATCCACATCCACGATGGTCGGTGCATGATACTTCTCCCTGATCGAAAAACGCTCAACGGATAATCGTAGCGTGTCGCCACCCATAACCTGCCAGATTAGCACGATGGTCAGCCGGCTCATTCCAGCTCCGCCATAGAGCTATGGCTACCACGGTGGCCAGCCCGTGTTTTTGTGTCCGTCCATTTCCCCTTCCTCCAGGAACTGACTAAGACGTTCATCGAGGGTGGATTCAGATTGCCTTATCCTGTGTTGGGCTTTGCTTCAGTGTTTCTTATATATCAAAATGTGCTGCCTGAGACAAGTCTCCGCCCGGCTTTCCTCCGGAGCAGGGGCCTGCCCCGGCTCCCGTGCCGGGAATAAAATGTGCCGAGGGACCCCGCTTCCGAAATCTCCGGGCCATTCCCGCAAGCCTTTCCGCTCTCGCGCTTCGCAGCCCGCGCGAGTAGTTTCTTTTCATCCGAGCGGCCGGCGCGACGACAACCATACCCGGAGGTGTGATGCATATGTACGGAACTCACGGACTCGAGATAGTGACGCTGCTAGCGTTGCTCGAATACTCAATCCTCGGCGCGATGGTTGGCCGCGCGCGACAGAAATATGGTGTCGAGGCGCCCGCCACCACCGGCAATCCCGACTTCGAGCGCTACTTCCGCGTGCATGTGAACACGCTCGAGAGTCTGATCGTCTTCATCCCGGCACTGTGGATATTCTCGCTGACGGTGAGCTATCACTTCGGCGTAGCACTCGGATTGCTGTTCGTAATCGCGCGGATCATCTACGCGTCGGGCTACTTGAGCGCGCCGGCCAAGCGCGCACCGGGCGCAATCGCCACCTTCGCGATCAACGCCATCCTCGTGCTGGGCAGCTTGATCGGGATCGCAATCAAGGCGCTTTAACTTTCGCGAAAATAGCCGTTCAGGGCAAACATCCGCCCGCATCTCCTTGCTCAGCTGAGGGATCGAGGTCCCGGCCCGCTGCTTTACCCCGGCGCCCGCCGCGGCTAAAGTCTCTTAGTTCACGATTCCATTTTCGATTCATCATCAAGGAGAATTCGCTCATGGCGGAAGAACGCAAAGGCGCCGTTACGATGCGGGGAAACCCGATGACCCTGGTCGGCCCCGAAATCAAGGTCGGACAAAAGGCACCCAACTTCAACGTCGTCGGCAAGGGGATGCAGCCTGCGACGCTCGACCAGTTCAAGGGCAAGGTCAAAATCATCACGACGATTCCCTCGATCGACACGCCCGTCTGCGACGCCGAGACGCGCCGCTTCAACGTGGAAGCGAGCAAGCTGCCCGGCGACGTTCAGATTCTCACGGTCTCGATGGATCTGCCGTTTGCGCAGGCCCGATGGTGCGGCGCGGCCGGCGTGGACAAGATCACTACGCTCAGCGACTGGCGCAGCGCGAATTTCGGCACCAGCTACGGCGCGCTGATCAAGGAACTGCACCTGCTCGCGCGATGCGTTTTCGTGGTGGATAAGAACGACACCGTCACCTACGTCGAATACGTCAAGGAAGTCGCCGACCAGCCCAACTTCGAAGCCGCTCTGGGAGCGGCCAGGAAGGCCGCCGCTGCCTGACGGTGAAAAGTGAAAGAGTGAAAAAGTGATTCATCCTGCGGGCGGACGTGTCACCGGCACGTCCGCCCGTGATAGGTCTTCTTCCTCATGCCGACCGACGCGCCCAATCGCCACGCCTTCACCGACCTGCTCAAGCGCGGCCTCTACGAGGCGATCTTCCGCCGCCGCGACATCCGCGAGTTCATTTCCGATCCTGTTCCCGACGATGTACTGGCGCGCGTGCTGACCGCGGCCCATCATGCCGCCAGCGTCGGCTTCACGCAGCCGTGGGACTTCATCGTCGTGCGCAGCCTCGAGCGGCGCCGCCGCGTGAAGGAAATTTTCGAGGCCGAGCGCCAGAAAAATGCGGCTCAGTTCAGCGGCGAGCGCCGCGAAAAATATCTCTCGCTCAAGCTCGAAGGCATCCTCGAAGCTCCGCTTAATCTGATCGTCACCTGCAAGCCCGATCGCTTCGGTCCCGCCGTGCTCGGCAAGACCAGCATCCGCGATGTCGAGATTTACTCGGCGTGCCTGGCGGTCGAAAATCTGTGGCTCACGGCGCGCGCCGAAGGCCTCGGGATGGGATGGGTCAGCATCATGCGCAACGACGCGCTCGCCGATATTTTCGGCATCCCCGATGACGTCATACCCATCGCCTACCTATGCGTCGGCTTCGTCCGCGATTTTCCCGACCGCCCCGTGCTCGCCAGCGCACAATGGGCCGAGCGATTACCGCCGCGCGCGCTGATTCACTTCGATTCGTGGAACGACACGAGCGACCGAAACTCGGCCGCCGCCGATTCCCTGCTCAAGAAGATCGACGACTATTCGATATGGCTGTCGATCTTTCCCGAAGATTCCCCCGACCGACCGCCCTCGCGCGACTGACCCGCCGCGACCAACTCAGACATTTCTGTATCGAGCTAACGTTCGCGGTCCCCATACGACTGCAACTGTTGAGGCCGCGAATGTGACGATCAGCCCGGTGATACGCGGATCGTAATCTGAACCGTGGATCGGAAATAGTTGCCAGCTGAGGTTTGACATGGTGTGGAACAGCGCCGCGGCGAACACGCTCTTGCCCGTGTTGTTGTACAGCCAGACGATAAGGACCCGCGCCGCTACCGTGAAGAGGCATTGCCAGGCGATCCATGCCAGAGATCGGTGAGCCTGCAAGTACGGCACGATGTGCCAGGCGGCCCACACCAACCCCAGTAGCATGCTGGCCTGGAGCGCGCCCCGCCTATCCTGCATCGGGTCAATGACGTATCCCGACCAGCCCAACTCCTCACCCAGAGCGGCAATGAAAAACGCAAGCAACATGCCCAGTGTCGCCGGAACCGGAAATTGCGGGGTCGGAAGCGGCACCCCCATCAGGCGCATCAGTCCATACGACAAGACCATCACGCCGGGCATCAGAAGGATGATCGGCGCATACCAGATCTTTGCTCTGATTCGCTTGTAATCGAAGGATCGCTTCAGCAGCTCGGTCACGCCCGCGGTCTTGTTCTCTCTGTAAACGAAAATCAGCGCCGCTGTCGCTGGGCAGAAGAACATGAGCGAACTTACCGGGAGGCCAGGTAACAGCTGATATGTGGTCACGGCGCCGGCCAACCAGAACGGAATCGAGAGAGCGAAAACCAGCAGGAAGAACTTCAGAGGTGACCTGCTACGCCGCGATACCACGGTATTCGAGGAATCCCGATCAACTGACTGCGGCAATGGTGGCATCTGCGGCTCCTGGAGGATTCCGGCGAAGGCGAAATATAGCACTGCCAAAACGGGAATCCGATGAATCTGCGCCGATTACCGCCGTGCTCGCTGATTCACTTCGATTCGTGGAACGACGCGAGCGACCGAAACTCGGCCGCCGCCGATTCCCTACTGAAGATCGCAGCCACAGCACCGCTTGCGGGCTGGCGCCGAGCGTGATGCGATCACGCGGCCATGTCTTTGCTCAACCAAACCGTCGCCTCGATCCTCCCGCTCGACAACGAAGCGGCGTGGGCCGCCGACGCGCGCCTGAACTCCCTGACCAAGCCTCCCCGCAGCCTCGGCCATCTCGAAGAACTCGTGCGCCGCTACGCCGCCATCCGCCGCGACGAATCGGCAAGATCCGGTCGCGGCGCGATCGCCGTCTTCGTCGCCGATCACGGCGTCGCCGCCGAAGGCGTCAGCGCATTTCCACAGGCCGTCACGGCCGAGATGCTCCGCAACATCGCCGCCGGCGGCGCCGCGATCAGCGTGCTCGCGCGCCGTTTCGGTTACCCGCTCAAAGTCGTCGATGTCGGCGTCAAGATCGATACCAGCACCAAGCCGCTCAAGGGCGTGACTTATCGGCGCGTCGGCGCCGGCACCCGCAACTTCCTCGACGGCCCGGCAATGACGCCGGAGGATGCGACTCGCGCGCTCGAAGTGGGAATCGAAATCGCCCGCGAGCTCGCCGCAGTCGGCGTGACGCTGATCGGCATCGGCGAGATGGGAATCGCGAACAGCACGCCCGCAGCCGCGATCCTCTCTGCTCTGACCGCGATCGCGCCGGACGCGATGGTGGGGCGCGGGACCGGCCTCGATGACGCCGGCGTGCGCCGCAAGACCGAAGTGGTCGCGCGCGCGCTCGAGCTGCATCGCGCGGCGCTGGCTTCAGGCGAGTCGATGCTGGCGGCGCTCGGCGGTTTCGAGATCGCTGCGATGGCCGGCGTGTGCCTCGGCGGGGCCGCATTCAATGTCCCGGTCGTCGTTGACGGGTTCATCGCGACCGCGGCCGCGGCGATCGCGGAGAAGATTCATCCGGGATTGTTCGATCATCTTTTTTTCAGCCATCGCTCCTCCGAAGGCGGCCATGCGCTCGCGCTCGAACACTTCAAGCTCCGTCCCATTCTCGATCTCGACCTCAGACTCGGCGAAGGCACCGGCGCCGCGCTCGCGATGAACGTGATCGAATCCGCGCTCGACTTGTTCCACAACATGGCGACGTTCGCCGGCGCGGGCGTGTCCGGCAAAGTGCGATGAGCGACGAACTGAGCGCACCGGCTGGCGACAACGACACGATGCCGCCGAGCGGCTTCTTGACGGAACTGCGTCTCGCAATCAGCTTCCTCACGATTCTGCCGCTGATCGATCGGCGTCGCGCATCCGAGGATACCGTCGCGGCATCGTTCGCATGGTTCCCGATTGTCGGTTTCGTTCTCGGCGCCGCGCTCACCGCCGAGGATTGGCTGCTCGCTCACGTCTTTGCGCAGGTGATTCGTTCGGTTCTCATCATCGTCTCTCTCACCGTCGTCACCGGCGCGGTTCATCTCGATGGACTGGCCGACACGGCCGACGCGCTCGGCGCGGGACGCGATCGCGAGCGCGCACTCGACATTCTCCGCGACAGCCGGGTCGGAACTTTCGGCGCGAGCGCGATTTTCTTCGACCTGACGCTCAAAATCCTCGCGCTCTCGACCCTTGCGGGTCACCGCCGCTGCGCCGCCCTACTTCTGGCGCCGATGCTCGCGCGGTGGGCGATGATTCTGGTCGCCTCGGGACTGCCTTATCTGCGCTCCTCCGGCTCAGGATCGACGCTGCTCGGCAACCAAAACAAAAGCCTGGGCTCACGCGCTGTCTTCGTCGCGGTTTTCACACTCGTCGTTGTGCCGATGCTGGGCGCGTTGCGCGCGGTCGCTCTTGCCGGCGCGGTCGCAATCGTAATCGTGTTCAAGATGCGCTGGTTCTACCGGCGATGGCTGGGAGGAGTGACGGGCGACTTGATCGGCGCGTGCGGCGAGCTCGTCGAGATTGCGGTCCTCGTCACGATGGCGTCGTAGCGCTTACTTCACCTTGAGCGGAACGCTCACTTCAACTTGATCGAATATCCCGCCGCCATCAGGAGCACCTGATCCGCGACGGCCGCGACTTTCTGATTGGTCCATCCCAGCAGATCGCGAAAACGGCGCGACTCCGCGTGATCGGTCGGCACGATTCCCGATCCGACTTCATCGGTCACGGCGATGCTTGCGAACGACGCATCCTTCAGCGTCGCCGCCAGCTTGTCCGCCTCCGCCAGAATGGGCCCGTCCAGCTCGTGACGCTGCATCAGGTTGGATATCCATAGCGTCAGGCAATCGAGCACCACCAGGTCGGCGCGATCGCCGAGCCGCTCGAGCGCGGCGACCACCTGGACCGGCTCTTCGACGGTCTGAAAGTCCGGCGGTCGCGTCGTCCGGTGAAATTCGATTCGTGCCGTCATTTCTTCATCGAGCGCCTGTCCGGTCGCGACGAAGAATTTGCGTCGATATGGGAGCGCAAGCTTCAACGCCTGCATGCTCTTGCCGCTTCGAGCGCCGCCGGTGATTAGCGTTACCGTGCCCATGCGAATCATCAAGCGTACACTATCGCGTCGCACGTGACGAAAATTTACGGAATTACATACTTGACTCCCATGTTTAGCTCAATGCCTTCAGCAATAGCTGGGCGCGGTGTTCGTCGCTAACGGCTTCCCACGCAGCGAGGAGCCGGGCATGCGCTTCAACAGTAATCAGAACCGGGACCGCCAAAACCTCTTCAGGATTGGTTACTTCAGCGGATATGTAGCCTCGCGCCAGGGCTTTAAGAATGGCTGAGCTCACGACATCACGCTCAAGCGAACCGAGGCGATCCTTGAGCGCCCTCGCCGTTGAAGCCGCCACCCACAAGCAGATGGTATCTGGGCCAACAGGTTCGCTTTGGACGCGGAAATAGTAGAGATTCGGGTCTGTGGGAGGCGGAACGGTGAAATAAGGCTGAATTTTTATGCCGGCACTTGTTGTTACAGAATATCGCTTTTGCCTCGTTGTCTTGCCGTAGATCCACAGGCTCTTGCTAGCTTTGCGGATCCCGCGCGCCGGGGTCTCGTTCCATTCGGCAAAATACTGAGCCGGGTCTGGAGCTAGCATGGGTTCCTCGAAATATAGGAACTCCGTCAGGTTATTTTCCCAAATGAGCCAGCCCGTCCGGATGTCTGGCCTCACGCCCGGTGCTGCGGCCTGCACGCGCGCCGCGCGCTGCCGAATTAGGTCGGCGTACTGCGCGAACACGCTCCGCATAACCTTCTGCGCGGGCAGGTCCGTGTTGTCGATGCGGATGGAGCGCGTTGCGGCGGGATGCATCAGTGTCGTCCCGCAGACTGACTTCAGCGGTTTCCCCTTGAGGTCGGCAATGCGGAGCAGCTTCATTTCCAAGCCGAGTCCGTTGTGGTTCACGTCGATGTGGAGATTGCTCCACCCGGGATCCGGTATGCCTTTGGTTTGGCAATAGACCCTGGTCCAGTCGCCCTCTTCCAGCTTGCGCCCCATCATCGAGGCAACCTGCGTCGCCAATAAGAGCTTAGCGCGCCGCCCTTCGTCGGGTGAGAAGGCTCGAAGAGTTGGCATCGCGGCGTTACGCCCGGCGCTGCTTCAGAGCGGAAGCCGCCGCCGCGCGGAAGGCTGCGAAATCGACAAGATGCGCCTTATCAATCAGTCTGCTGGCGAGAAATTCGCTGTAAAGCATCCGAAAGTCGACTTCCTCCTCGCGCGCTACATGCAGGTAGGCAAGTTTCGGGATTGCGGCCAAACGCTCACTCAAGAATAGCCTGACCGACTCCGCAACGCCGTTTGCGGCCATATCCGCGACAGTGGTCCGCGTCGCCTCCGACTTAAGACAGTGCAGCAATAGGTCGCAGCCTGCCGTGTTGTCACTGACAAACTGCTTAAATGTGCCATGTTGCTTGTCGAAGATGTCTACCTGTTCGATGGAGAATCCGGCGCCGAGGATAGCATCACGAAGCGACTGCCAAACCTTCTGCGATGAATTCATAAACACTAAAATCATCCAGTGATTAGTTCTAAGAACGCGATGGCATTCCTTTAGACTCGCGGTCATGAGCTCACCGTACTGGGCCACGTCCTTTTTCTGGAAACGGTTGACGATTGCTTCATCCTTTGAGTCCGTGAACGCGCCAAGCCACGACTCCCATAAGATGTTCATTTCGCTGTAATTGATATTTGCACCGAATGGCGGATCGGTGAAGACGAGATCGCACGAGTTGTCGGGCACGAAGCTCAGGTTGGTCGCGGAGCCTGTGCACACGACACAGCGCCCCGAGTAGGACTGTGCCGTCGTCTCCAAGTGATCTTGGATGGAGCGCGCCTTGCGTTCAAAGGTCAGAAAGACATTCGCTTCGTTGAAGATGTAGGGGACGTTGAAGTTGGCGGTGTTGCCGCTTCCTCCCCAGAACCTAAATTCCGAGAGCATGGTGACCCGCTGGTAGAGCGACGTGAAGACGAAGGACAAGAACCCGGCAATTTCGTCGTCTTTGATGCGATGGATTTCCCGCCAAAGATGGCTCATCGCTGAGAGGTTCCGGAGCGTGTAGAACCGATCAACAGACGTTAGGCCATGGCGCTTTGGCTGACACAGATTCACGCCATCAGGCAACTGCGTCGTCGGCACGAAGCCAGCAGCGAGCGGTGGAGTGACCTCTATGTGCTGAATCCGCGCGCGGTCCTGATCAGTCAGCGGGTACTCGACCTGTCGGCCTGTGCAGCATTTGTAGCCAAGCAGGACAGGCTCGGCAGTTGTCCGCTTGAGGCGTGATTTCTTCACGGTGGTCTTACAGGACGAACATGGGAATTGGCTCACGATCTTGTGCTCGCGGACGGTCTTCCCGTAGCGGCGGCAGTGGTCCCAGAGGAGGAATTCATGCTGGCATGCATTGCAGCGCACGCGGTAGGACCACACCGTGTAAAGGATTTCAGTTTCTCTCCCGCACGTCCGGCAGTGCGTCGTGTACAGATCGCGGCGCAAGGCACTGAGCCCATCGCAGACGACCTTAACGGCCGAGGCAAAAGAGTCGGGATCGCAGCTGCGGGTGAAGCGGTCCGCGATGAAGCATCCGGCGGGCGACAGCTCATTCAGAATCACATCGGCCCCAAGCGTGAGTGCGGCAACCCCCGTCATGCCACTGCCCGCGAACGGGTCTAGGATGACACCGCCCTCAGGAAGATAACTCCTTATGACCTCGGCGATCCCTTGGGGTGGCACCTTGGTGTGGTAAGTATGAGCGTCGTAGGTGTAGGTGTTCTTGCCCGCCGAAACGGCTTCCGTAGTCGGTTCACGGATCGTTGGCGCAGGATCGGTGTGGTCCGCCAGCACATCGGCGAGCAACGCAGCGCCATCGCCCCACAAAGCGCCCGAGTGCAGGCGGGACAAGATCGGCGTCTTTGGATTGACCTCAAGCTCAATCGCCCTGACCTGCCGAAAGAGCGGCAAGGAATTCGTGCTGTGCCTGGCGCCACGGGCGGCGAAAACATGCATGGAGACCGCTCTTCCGGTATCGAGAACCTCGCCCCTTTCGAGGCGGGCTAGGGTTTCCGTAAGCTTCGCCTGCATGCGAGAATCAGGCTTGGTGTCCCCCCGCTCCCAACGCACAACAGACACAAGAGAGGTTCCCAAGTACTTAGCCAGGTCGCCCGGATGCAGATTAAATCGCGTCAAGATTGCCCGGACGAGAGAACCGCTAGCGGCTTCGCCGTCAGCCCCAAGACTTGCGGGCGCTCCCTTACGGTTCATTGCCATGCGTCCCCTGCCTCGAACAATGGTCACGGTTCGATCGGTAGTGTAACTGACTGGCGTCGTTCCGGAAACCGCACCTCAGACATGCGTGCCGGTGTGCGCTCTCCCCTGCCCACGGTAGTTCAGCCACCGATCCTGTGCCCCTGACCTGCCGACAATTTTAGTCACTTTGCGACGCGGCTGGCCTCCCTCCCTTCGACTCCGCTCAGCGCGGGCTCTCCCGCAAAGTAAGGGAGTCAAGTATATGATTCCCAAAATTTTCGTCCAGCTCGAATCCGGGTTGACTGCGAAGCGTGCCGCGCGTAAGTTCTGCGTCGCACCCGGTGCTCGGGAAGCCGGTTCAAATCCGGCGCTGCCCCGCAACTGTGTGGGGGGACGACGGCCCATCATGCCACCGCTTAGGCGGGAAGGCGGGCCCGAGGACGAACCCCAAGCCAGGAGACCGGCCGGGTCATTAACTGTCTGCCTTCCGCGGGGAGGGTGGCCTCAGGCACGATTTTCCTGAAGCCCGATTCCTCGATTGGCGAGGGGTCGGGCTTTTTCTTTTTCGTTGCCCGACCGCTCCTCCGCGCGCACCGGCAGCCTTTGAACTCGGAGGGAGTTCATGCGGTTATCTGGATGGATCCTGTCAACAATAGTTGCGACATTGCTGTTAGCGCCGATCGCGCAGGCCCAGGAGCCTGCGTCGGCGCCATCGCCAGCGCAAACTCAGACCAACTCCACGCCGGCGAATCAGACCAAAGCCTCGACACCAGCAAATCAGAAAGCCAGCCAGCCGACGACGACGCCCAAGGAACAGGAGGCGCAAAAGTTGAGTCCGGTGGTCGTCACCGCAACCAGGATCGAGCAGCCGATCGCCGACATCGGTACGACGATCACCGTCGTCGAAGACCCGCAAATCCAGGAGCAGAAAATCGACCGGGTCAGCGACGTGCTCCGCCAGGTGCCCGGCGTGCAGGTCACCCAAAGCGGCTCGCCTGGCTCGATCACCGACGTATCGATTCGCGGCGCGACCCCCGCGCAGACGCTGATCCTCATCGACGGGGTCGAAGTCAACTCGGGCGCGACTGGCGGCTTCGACATGGCCAACCTGACGACCGACAATCTCGATCGCGTCGAGGTTTTGCGCGGCGCGGGCGGTTCGCTGTACGGCTCGCAGGCGATCGGCGGGGTGGTCAATGTGCTCTCGCAGGAGGGGCAGGGCCCGCCGACGGCGAGCCTGGTTTCGGCGGGCGGAAATCGCGCGACCAGCGAGCAGGTGGCGACCGTCAGCGGCGCCGAGGGAAATCTCGGTTACTCGGGCGCGCTGTCGTACTTCTCGACTGAAGGGTTTCGTCCGATCAACGACAACTCCGACAACCTCTCGGGCTCGGCCCGGCTCGACTACCATCTCGACGACGACACCGTGCTCCGCGGCTTTGCGCGCTATATCGGGTCGAACGTGAGCCTGCCCAATTTTCTGGTGTCGGATGGCGTGCCGCTCGATCCGACGGCGCATCAGCGCAACGAGTTCATGCTGTTCAAGGGCGAGGCCGAGCACCACTTCGGCGAAAAGCTGCTGGTGCGTGCGAGCGCGTTTTACCTGCGCCAGGACCTGCGCCTGAACGCGCCGCCATTTCCGGGAGGCCTCGTTTTCGGAGCACCCTATTTCGAGACGGATTCGATTCCGGATGAGACCCGCGGCGGCAACGCCGAGGCGATCTACAGCTGGGCTCGCGGCTGGCGCACGCTGGTGGGCTTCGATTTCAAAGATCGATGGCTGCGCTCGGGCAGCTTCTGCAGCTTTTGCGATCCCTTGCCTCCGTTCCTGGCCGGGACGACCACATTCAACGCGCGCCGCCAGGAGTACGCCGGCTACGTCGAGCAGGAGGGCAGTTTTGCCGACGGGCATGTTCTTGTCACCGGCGGATTTCGCGTCGATGGCAACAGCCAGTTCGGCGAGGAGGTCAGCCCCGCGTGGTCGGTCGCGATTCCGATTACAAAAATCTCGACCACCTTGCGCGGCAGCTACAGCGAAGGCTTTCGCGCGCCGGCATTCAACGAGCTGTACTACCCGGACTACGGCAATCCCAACCTGAAGCCCGAGATTTCGAGCGAGTACGACGGCGGATTTACCACCAACTTCGGCGAGCAGGCGTCTTTAACCACGACCTACTTTTCGCGCCGCGTTCATAACCTGATTGTCACCGTGACCTGCCCGGTCGGCCCGTCGTGTGTGTTCGGATCGGAAGCAGGCAACGCGGCGCGCGTGGACGTGCAGGGGGTCGAGGTCGTGCCGAGCCTCACTATCGTCAAGGGCCTGACGCTCAGCGGCAACGTGACGGTGCTCGACGAGACGCACACCGATGCCGCCGGCTCGACGGCGCAGCCGCTGCGGGTGGCCAAGCACACCGCGTCGGCGCTGCTGCAATACGTGCGGAGCGCGAATTTTCTCCCTCACGATCGAATCACGGCCAGCGTGAATTACATCTTCGTCGGCGATCGCGACGACATCACGATTCAGTCCACGATCGCGAATCACTCCGCGTACAATCTCGTCAATGCGGTCGTGTCGTACGCGATGGGAATCCCGCTCAATCATGTGAACAATGAAGAGGTTTTCGCGCGCGTGTCGAACCTGATGGACCGCCACTATTCGGAGGCGTTTGGATTTCCCGCGCCGACGATTAACGTGCTGGCGGGGGTGAAGCTGGATTTCGAATAGGCCTGCCTCCCGTCATTCTGAGTGGAGTCGAAGAATCCCGGATCTGAGACTTCCTTGAGCAGCGCGGCAGTTGGGAAGAAAGGCCGGAGCGATCGCTCGCTCCGGCCAAGCACACTCATTCGAGAATTTCCCTTCCCAGCTCCCGCGTTTCGGCGGATCCCACTACTAATCCTCCGGGACAGCCACTCCCCATACCAGCCAGCTCCCTGCGTTGTTTGGGCAGCTGCTTCCTTTGATGGTCGCAGTGAAGGTGTAAGGCCCGTAGTATTGGCCGGACATTGGAACGCCGGCATCCGCGGCTAACCAGGGATTGTGTGCCGGGACGAGCGGGGTTTCCGGAGTTAGAGCAGGCAGTCCGGACGGGACTCCGAAAGTTACTCCGTTTGGCTCTGTTTTCTCTGGAGAGTCGCAACCCTCATCGGCGAAGGCTATTGCGACGAATTGGCTATCTGCAGGGGGAGCTACACCGCTTGTATAGAAACTGGCGCTGTCCCCGTTTTGCGTAAAACCATATCCTGTATAGCTGCTCAGAGTCTGCCCAGCGCCACGATAGGCGACCGTGATCACTGCAAGTTCCGCAGCAGCGTTGTCCCAGTGCTTAAATTTATATGAGCCGGAATCGTTCGGCACACTTCCGAAAATGTGCGCAGCGAGGCAAGAAGTGTTTACAGCGTAGCTATCCGATGCGGCAATATTCGTGGGAGAGCCACTTATGTTTGAGGCCGACAACAAGGTCCAGCTACTGTCGGGTAGTATCGGTCCTCCTGATGCCGTCTCGCCAATAATGAGATCCACCAGGATGACGTCGCCGTTCTGAACTCCCGGTGGTGCATTGATCGTAACGTTACAGTATGCGCCCTCAATGCCCAGGCATTCGGCTTCCGTACTAGTTGACCCGACAAAGTACGGCAGCGGAGTCGGATCGGCCAAGGCTACCCAATTGGTGGATTGGTCCGACGGGCCGTTGCTGATTTCCTCTACCGACCACCAGCTTCCCTCGCCTCCTGGCGGTATCGCCCGGAGGTCATAAATCATCGTGTTAAAGTCGCCCCACCGCACTGGTACTGGTGGCTGCTGGCCGGGATTGCCCACATATTCACCGGTGCTCATCTCGATAAAGTTCTGCCCCATGAACATCAGTCCCGGAATGCCGACGTACGAATCCCAGAGTGTCGCCGGGTATGAGACAGCGGAGAAAAGGGTGCTGCCAAGATACAGATCTTGATCTCCGTCGTTTGCGATCGTCGGATAAGCGTACCATTGGCTCCCACCGGTGAGACTTATCAGGTTTAACCAACTGCCGCTCGACGGATTCTGAACGACCCATATGTTCTGGCTCTGGGGAACGGATCCACCAACCATGAGTCCAGTTGCGAATCCCGAGGTCAAGATGGGCGTGCTCGTTCCAGAAATGTTAGTGGGCCGGATCTGAGCTGCGGTAATCCGTGCGTCTCCTAGCGTTATCTCACACGTCGTAGCATTGCATCCCATTTGACTGGCGAGTCCAAGACCGTACGTTGGTGGTGTATCGCCCCACTGAGGGCTTATGGATGCAGGAGAACAGCCGGAGCTACCTGCCGCACAGCCCCCGCTCCCGAACACACCCGAGGCGTTCGCTGTGTACTCTACGACGTATGGCGCGGTGTTCGAGGACGCGGGAGCGCAGTTCGGCGCGTTCGTCTGGATACCGCTGCCGGACACAATCGAAGCCAGGAGGAATGCACTTGCAAAGCTTCCCTGCTCGTCGCGCGCGGGAGCCATCAGCGCGCACGGCGCAGAGATAAGTCCCGGGAGAGTACCAGAGCCAGACGTGATAGTCGAGTTGGGGATTACCAGGATGTTGTCGGGTCCCCAGGTTACCGGGAGAGACTCCTGAGGACACGAAAGGTCGACCACCACTGACGAGTTACTCCATCCCAAGAGTGGCTGATCGGTCTGCGGAAAGCTCGGATTGGTGGTGCAACCTTGGATACTCCACAAGTTCCAGCTCCCGGCAGCACTGTTTGTAGTTGACGCAGCAAAATAAAGGTAACCGACCTGCGGGACTAATTGCGCAGTCCCTCCAGTACCCGGAGCGAGACCTGACGCTGTCACATACTGAAATGTCGTACCAGATGGAATTGCCGCTACGGCGAAGTTGCCATTGTAACCAGCGACGCTTACGCCGGCGATTGTAACCACAGCTCCTACAACTAGTCCTGGGTTCCCTGTGGTCGTGACAGTCACAGTACTACCTGCCTCGGATGCCGATGTAATCGTCGCCGGTGAGGGTAATTGCGCAGTCCCTCCGGTACCCGCACCTAAGCCTGAAGTTGTCGTATACTGAAACGTCGTACCAGATGGAATTGCCGTTACGGCGAAGTTGCCATTGTAACCAGCGACGCTTACTGCAGCGATTGTAACTATATCTCCTGCAACCAGCCCATACGGGTTCCCTGTTGTCGTAATAGTTACGGTAGTTCCGCTTTCGGACGCCGATGTAATCGTCGCTGGAGTACCGGCGGCGGTGCCGTTCCCGGCGAATTGCGTCGCGAGCCAGCGCCCTAGCGTCGAATCATATCCGATCTGGGTATCAGAAAGTAATCCAAGCGTCTCTATGCCGTTCATACATCCAGGCAGCGGCTTGCCGTTAACGCCGTTTGGAACGCACCAGAAATTTTCGTTGGATGTCGTTAGTATCGGGGGTGGTGCTGGTGAGGGGACTGGCAGCGACGGCTTATTCCACACGTACAGCCCTAGGTCATTGACGAATTCGGCATTCTGTACCAGCGAAACATCTGCCGCAGGATCGGGCGGCTGACCGTCGACGGTGGCGTTGAGATCTTGGCCCGGAAAAGAGGAGAAAGGGCCGGGCAGCAATACAGAGGCCAATAGATCAGATGTGCTGGGCACCGCGCTGGTTGGAGCGGGCTGCGCTGGCAAAACATATCCGGAGGCGCCGCCAGGAAGCGGGAAAGGGCCTTGAGGCTGGTCGCTGGGCGACGGAGCCGTGTTCGGCTGATTCAGTTGGCCGCCTTCTTCCGCCTCCACAGTTCCTCAGCGAACGCACAGAGACCCACACATCCGCGATCGTACATATGGGCAGCGCACATTTTTCGAACATTGGCCCAGTCTCCGGGTCGGAGTTCGAAGCCGGGCGGAGGGGGTGAGGCCGGCGCATCAGTACACCAGTTCGGACCAGCCGTTACGGCGGCGGTCGGCTGCTGCGCGTTGGCCTTCGTCCCCATCAGCGCAGCGACCAGAGCGACGACCATGGCGATTACGATTGATTTCACGAAGTTCATATTTCCCCCGTGTGCTTGCGGACCGAATGCCAATCACGACACATCTTGATGACTTAGAGTTAACTTTAACTACCGATAGTTGACACCCGAATTCCGATCAAAGTCAAATGGAAGTGCTGCAAGCAGATGAAAGTGTAGAGTCTGGGCGAGATTGTTCCTGCACTGCGCCACATCGGACCTGGCCTCAAGGTAATGATCGACGGCAGGATTTCTCCTCATCTCGACGTTCTGAGTTGACGACACATCAGCAGCAACGTCGAGCGGCGGGGTTTGGGCCCCGACGTTCGGTGCGGGCGGGCTCTGGCAAGCGGACGCGCCGCCTCCCGCGAACGACTGCCCGGTCGCAGGAGGATCTGACGTATCCGGTTCCAAAGACTGCGGCCCAACCGGAAGCGCCGGTGGAAGCGGCGTGCTCATCGGTGTGGGTGTAATCGCCAGATTTGTTGCTTGTGGCGAACCCGCCGTGGGCCGCGGACCGACTGCGCTGAAAATGTGTTTGCACCCTTCCCAGTCGCCGGGGATTGGCTTTAAACCTCTAAGCTGCTCGGGGGTCATATGCGCGCGCCTGGTGGTTTCAGCGGGTATGTTGAGACACTGCTTGTACAGCGCCATCCAATCAGATTGGCTCCATCCCTCAGCCTTCCATCCCTCCGGTACGTTTCCGGGAAAGTTCGTTCCGCCGGCGGTGGGCGTGGCGGATGGCGACTGCGCGTTGGCCTTCGTCCCCATCAGCGCAGCGACCAGAGCGACGACGACCGCGATTGCTTTTGCTTTTACAACATTCATATTCCTCCGTTTGCTCATGGACCGAATGCTAATCACGAAACATCTTGCTGACTCAAAGTTAACTTTATCTACCGAGAGTTGACACCCGAATCGCGCTGAAAGTCACCCGAGAGTGTCACGAGCAGATGAAGTGGTACGAATTGCCTTTTCTCCGCTCAATTGACCATCCAGAATTACTCACGCGATGACAGCAAAGGCTCCGTGCATCAAGCTCCCCCTGCCTGCTCGGCCGTAAAATATCGCTCGAAGATTGCGCGGATCCGATCGCGGCGCTGCGCCAACTCGGCGAGCATTCGCGCCGCGCCGTTCGCCCCTTCGAATCCCATCCGGCGCGCCAGCGGGCGCAGAGCAACCACCGAGGTCGGAACGGCCCAGGCCGGCCGGTCGCTCTCGATTCGGAGCCGATTCTCCAGACGCGACAGGAATCGGTAGTCGTCTTCGAGAACGGCCGCGTCGGCGGGCGTCATCAGATGGAGGCCGTCGAGCGCTTCGAGCAAGCCCATCGTGTCGCGCACCCGCAGCTCCGGACTGCGATGGCCGTGAGACAGCGCCATCATTTGCACAAGGAACTCGACGTCCACCAAACCGCCGCGACCCTGCTTGACGTTGAGTCGCGTCTTGTCCTCGGCGCCGATCTCTTTCTCCATCCGCCGGCGCATCGCCGCTATTTCGCCGACCTCAGCCGCCGTCAGTCCGCGGCCGTACACGAATTCCTGGCGCGCCGCTTCGACCTCGCGGCCCAGTTCCCGGTCGCCGGTTATCACGCGCGCGCGCACCAGCGCCTGGCGCTCCCAGACCGCCGAACTTTGTCGATGGTAGTCGCGAAAACCGGCCAGCGAGGTGACCAGCGGACCCGCGTTACCCGACGGGCGCAGGCGCAGGTCGAGCTTGTAGGCGTAGCCCTCGCGCGTGCGCGATTCGAGGATTGCGACCAACTTCTGCGTGATTCGAGACGCGATTTCCCGGCTGCCGGCGGCGACTTCCGCGCGATCGTCATAGACGAAGATCAGGTCCAGGTCGGAGTTGTATGACATTTCAGCGGCGCCGAGCCGGCCCATCGCAATCGCGCACAGCCGCATCGTGGCGGGAATCGGGAAGCGAGCCTCGGTCTGAATTCGCGCGAGCGACATCGCCTCGTCCAGGACTGTTTCGGCCAAACTCGTGAGCTCGCGTTCGACCTCGAACAGTTCGAGATACCCGGCCAGGTCGGCGATCGCGATGCGCAAGAATTCCTGATGCCGAAATGCGCGCAGCGCGTCGAGCTTGCTCTCGAAGTCCGGACTGGCCGCGATCAATCCCGCCAACTCATCGCGCAGTTCAGCCGGACTGCGCCGCGTCGCCGCGAGATCGGAGCGCACCAGAGTATCGAGCATGTCGGGATGGCGGATGAAGATGGTGGAAAGGTAGGCGCTCGAGGCGAACAGCCGCAGCAGGATGCGCCGGGTCGCGGGATGCTGTTCGAGCAACGCCAGGAACGAGGTGCGCGCGCCGATCGCACCGATGAACTCGGCCAGATTCATCAGCGCCAGGTCCGGATCGGGCAGCCTGCTTATCTCGTCGATCAGCATCGGGCCGAGCCGCTCGAGCAACTCGCGACGCCGCGGGCTGGTCGGGGCATGCGAGGGTCCGCGCGCGAGCAGCTCGAGATGGCGCGCGCTTTCGTCTGCGAGCGCAAAGCCAAGCTCGCGCAGGTAGCGGGTCGCGGAGTCCGAATCGAGCGCCGAGCTCCACGCCGATTCCGCCGCGTCGGAGACCGAGCGCGTTGACTCTTCCTCACCGCCGGCCAGCGTCTCGCGGAATTGCGTCGCAACCAGAGCCCGATGAGATTTCAGTTGCTCGCTGAATCTCTCAAGCGCACCCGGCCCCTTGCCAAAACCCATTCGCGCCGCCAGCGCATGCATCCCGTCGTCGTCGGCAGGCAGCACGTGGGTTTGCAGGCCGGCGACGATTTGCAGCTTGTGCTCGACGTCGCGCAGGAACAGGTATGCGCCGGAAAGTTCGCGCGCGCGTTTCGACGGCAGATAGCCGAGTGAATCGAGCTTCTCGAGCGCGCCGACGGTCTGCTCGATCCGAAGCCGGGGATCGCGTCCGCCGTAAATCAGCGTGAGCGCCTGCACGATGAATTCGAGCTCGCGGATTCCGCCGCGGCCGAGCTTGATGTTGCGCTCGATCATCGCGGGCGTTTTCAGTTCCGCCTCGATCTGCCGCTTCATCGCGCGCAACTGGCGCAGCGTGTCGAAATCCAGGTAGCTGCGAAACACAAAGTGATTCAGCTCGGTGCGCAGTTGATTCCCGATTTCGAGCGCGCCTGCGACCGGCCGCGCGCGCAGCAGGGCCGCCCGTTCCCACGTCTGTCCGAGGCTCTGGTAATAGTTGATCGCACCTTCAATCGGCGTCACCAGCGGCGCGGAACGGCCGCCGGGCCGAAGGCGCAGATCGATTCGAAAGCATCCCGCCGATAAAATTTCGGTAAACCATTCACCCAGGCGCGCCGCCGCTTCGGAACTATCCGGCGAACCCGAGGGGGCATGAAGATAAACCAAATCGACGTCCGAGCTGAGGTTCAGTTCGCGCGCGCCAAGCTTGCCCATCGCCAGGATGCAGAATCGCCCAATCGCGCCCGCACGTCCGCCCAGAAACCCGGTCGCAAGTTCGAGCGCCGTGCGAATGCACTCGTCGGCCAGCTCCGACATCGCCAGCGCCGTTTCGCCGACGCTTAGCCGGTCGAGCAGATCGGCAATCGCCACCTGGACCATCGTCCGGCGCATGAATCGCCCGAGCACGGCGGCTGCGCCATGACGATCCGGCGCGTCGATCCGGGCGCGGTCCCGGCGCATCGCGGCGACCAGCCCGTCGATAGTCTGGGCGCGCGCGTCGAGAAAAATTTTCGCCCACCCGGGCCCCGCCAAAGACAGTTCGGTCGCGATCAGCTCCGATGAGCCGAGGCAAAAGACCAAGTCGCCGCCCGCGGCGCGATCGCGCAGCACGCCTGTCAGCGCGGCAGCGGAATCCTCGGCGAGCTTGAGTAGAAACGCCAGCGCCAACTGGTCGTCTGGCGCTCGTTCCTTGACGGCGGCCAGCGCCTGCTGCGCCAGGCGATCGTTGCCCAACCTGTCCCTCAGCCTTTTGGCAAGGACTTCGAGCTGCGGGGATTGCGCGTCCTTGCGTGGCATCACGTAAACGATAACAGATGCGGCCATGCGCGCGCCGCAAAATTTGCGATGGCCCCGTTCGCGCCGTCGATGCTAAAATCGGTATGCAACGGAGATAGGAGGTTCACTCATGCCGTTGATCGATCCTTGGTTCTGGGCGTTTCTAGCCGCGCTCGGATGGGGTTCAGGATGCGGCGCTTTCTTCGGTATCCGCACCCTCGGACGCAGGCTTGAATTCAGCATCCCCATGTTCATCCTTGCCGAGGTCCCGCGCATTCTCCTTCCCCTGCCTTTCGTTGCCCAGCCCCGCATCGATCCGAACCCATCCTTGCTCGTCTGGATCGGCGTCCTCGTACTTGTTGGGAGTCTGTTCTTCGGGACTCCGGTCTTCCGCATCATTCCACTGAGAGCGCCGGATCACGGCGAGCCCCTTAGAACCGACGGGCTCTATTCCATAGTTCGTCACCCGCTGATGCTATGCGACATCTTCTGGCCCCTTGGCTGGTCCCTGATATTTGGTTCTATCATTGGCGTCTTGCTCACTCCGGTCTGGCTGCTCGTGATCTGGGCAGAAACATATCTTGAGGAGGAGTCGCTCGTCCAAGAATACGGGGACGCTTATCGCCGGTTTCAGTCACGCGTTCCACGCCTGTTCCCCCGCCTTCCCGGCTTCGGGCGGTCACAGGCTGAGTAGCACACGGGCAAGCGCATACACTTCTTCGACCACCGTGGCGAACCACGTGAGTCCGGGTTAAAATCCTTCGCAGCCGAATAACTACCAAAGGGAGTCGCCCCGTGATCGTTCTCTACACCACCGAACGCGATTATCCGTGGGGCACGCTGCGCTCCACTCACGCCGCCAAGACCAAGGTCGTCCTCGAAGAAAAAAATATCCCGTATCGGATCGAAAATCTTCCGCCGGGAAATCTCTGGAAGAAGCCGCCCGAGATGCTCGCGAAGCATCCGCTTGGCAAGGTGCCTTACATAGAGGACGGCGAGTTGGTGATTTTCGACTCCACGGTCATCGACGAGTACCTCGAGGAGCGTTACGAGCCGCCGCGCCTGATGCCGTCGGATCCGAAGCTCCGGATGCGCGTGCGCGAGATCGAGAATTTCGCCGACGAGGCGATGCTGATCGGCAGCCTGCCACCCATCTGGATGCCCTACTGGAGCGAGCCGGCCAAGCGCAATGCGGCAGGGATGGAGCAAGGGCGCGAGATGCTACGAACGCGCGATCTGCCGTTTATCGAGCGGGTGCTCGGCCAAGCCGGCGCCGGCGGTTACGCGTGCGGAGAATTTTCGCTCGCCGACGCGCCGCTGATGGCGCTGGCGATGGTGCTCGACGTCGACGCGATGAAGCTCGAGGCGTTCCCGCGAGTCGATGCGTATCTGAAGCGGCTGCGCGAGCGCCCGAGCTACCGGGCGATCAGCCCGCACACGAAGGTGGCCGATGCGAGTTCACGAGCGTGACCGCGCGGCGATCAGGTGTTCTGCGCGACCGTCTTTTTCGAATGACGGGTCTTCGCGGCGGCCCGGTGAGTATGTGACGCGTGCGACTTCTTCGAGCGCTTCGGCGCGAAGTCGGTCTTGATTGGCGCAGGCCGAATCGCCGGCTCGTCCTCGATGCCCGGGAAATACTTGTCCTCGTAGCGATGCACCTGCAACGCGGCAAGGAATTCCGCGTAGTAGTTCTTCACCGCGAAGCCGAAATGCGGTCCCTGGTAGTGCCGGACCATTTGGCTATAGTCGCCGCCGTAAATCCCCGCCGCGCGCGCCACTCCGCCGGTGCCGTAGTTGTACGCCGTAATCGCCAGCGGCCAATCGCCGAGCGTCTCGTAGTTTGATCGCAACAGCTTGGCCGCCGCGAGCGTCTCGCGCTCCGGGTTGAGGCGATCGTCGTGATAGCGCGTGATTTTCATGTAATGCTTGCCGGTGTCACGCGTGAACTGCCAGATTCCAACCGCGCCCGCGCTCGATCGCGAAGCGCCGTGGAAGCCCGACTCGACGTGCGCCAGCGTCACCAGCTCGGGCGGGAGCCCTGCAGTCCGGAAAATCCGCTCCATCGTGGGCACGTAGTATCGGCTCCGCAACAGCCCGTCGTGGAATTGTTCGCGCAGCCCTTCCTGCACGCGCAAGTTCTGCGCCGCAACGGCGTAGGCGCTCGGCGGCTCGCCCTTGAACATCGCGGCGACCTGACGCTCTTCATAGTCCGAAGGTTCGCGCCCGGTCGCGAGGCGATTCAGAATTTCGCCGTATTTTATTTTGAGGTAGTCGTTCGCCCAATCGATATCGCTGCGGGTCGGCTGACCGTCACCGGGAAGATGAAACACCCGGTAGATACGCCACACGTTATCGCGATCGACGACCACGAAGTCGCGGTCCGAGTACGCGGTAAAAACATTGACCCAGAAATCGACGTTGGGCTCGATCGAAGCCGGACGCGGAAATGGAAGTTTGGTCTCCGACGACGCGTTGGGCGGGGGCGCAAAGCCAAATGCGATCGCGAGCGCAAACGCTGCGATTACTTTGACTGTTCGGTTTGCCGGCAACTTCGCTTCGAACAACGCCTTCTTCCCCGCGCACGAGTCCCCATTCTCGCTCGCTCTCCCGGATGGGCGCCGATTGTTGACCGGCCGCCCGCTGGGAACAGGCTCTATGAATTAGCTCCCGTTGCTCCCATAGTCAACAAATTCCATACCTGGGCTTGAGGTGTATCCAGTAATCGCCCTTTAGATGCTAAACAAACCCGCCGGATTCATTCGCCGCGCGACGCTCGAATTAGGGCTAATGCCGTGAATCGTCGCATAATTAACCCCGGTCAGAGAATTGCGAATTGGTCGGTCGCGCGAATCAGTTCCCGGGTGATGCTCGCGTTGGATGCGTCGTGCCCTGCGTCGTCAACGATCACAAGCTTTGCGCGTGGCCACACGCGTTTGAGGTCCCACGCCCAGCCGATCGGGGCCTGAAGGTCAAAGCGCCCATTCACCATGACGCCGGGAATGTCAGCAATCGCGCCGGCGCCGCGAAGCAAGCTCCCGTCCTCGAGCCACGCATCGTTCCGGACGTAATGGGTCACGATGCGCGCGAACGCCATTGCAAAAGCGGCGTCTCTAAACCGTGGCGACAGTCCATGAGCAGGCGGCCAGGCCGGCGTCGCGGACTCCCACCTGCACCACGCCCGGGCGGCTTGCTGGCGAATCGCGGGGTCGGGATCGTGGAGCAGTCGATAGTATGCCTCGACGATATCGCCATCTCGCAGCGCCGCTGGAACGGCGGCGCGTAGGCGCTCCCAATTCTCGGGGAATAGGACAGCCACACCGCCGCGAAATAACCAGTCAAACTCGTTGCGGCGTCCGGTCGTGACGCCAAACAAAATGATCTCCGTGACACGCTTCGAGTGGCTTTCCGCGTAGGCGAGCGCCAGGGTGCTGCCCCAGGATCCGCCGAACACCAGCCATCGTTCGACGCCCAGGTATTCGCGCAGCAGTTCAATGTCCGCGATGAGCTTCGCAGTGTTGTTGCTCGCGAGATTCGTATCGGGTGCGCTTGCGGGCGGAGTGCTCCGCCCGCAATTGCGCTGATCGAACAGCACGACGCGATACGCGCTCGGATCGAACAACCTGCGGTGCCACGGCGAACATCCCGATCCGGGACCGCCGTGCAACACGACGGCCGGCTTGCCGCGCGGATTGCCGCAAGTCTCCCAGTACACGCGGTTGCCGTCGCCGACCTCCAACATGCCATGCTCGTAAGGTGTGACTTCTGGATATGGACCCGTCATGACGGATTGCCTGCCTTGCTTACTGTCGCATCAACCGGGCTTTCTGCAAAATGCGGGCTTCACCCTCTTGACACGGCGGCGCGTTATTGAGTATATACTCAGTGAGTAGATGCTCAGTAAGTGACCAGACGAACGATGCAGACAGCAACTCGGCGGGAACAGAAAGTGGTGACGCGGCGCCGGTTGGTCAACGCGGCGATGGCGCTGTTCGCGCGCAAGGGCATCGTCAATACGACCACCGCCGACGTCGCGAAATCGATCCGCATGTCCCACGGGGTAGTGTTCCTGCATTTTTCCAGGCGCGACGACTTGGTGATCGCGGTGATTGACGAGTTCGGGCGCCGGCTGTCTGGCGAGTTCCGCCAGGCTTTCGACAATGACCTTGGGCTTCGCGCCGTGCTGCAGGCGCATCTGCAGGTGCTGGCGGAGTTCGAGCCGTTCTACGCGCGGCTGGTCACCGAGGCGCCAATGCTGCCGCCGAAAGTCCGCAGCACCCTGATGATGCTGCACGCGGCCGTGTCCTATGAGCTGTTCATGGCGCTGGAGCGCGAGCGTAAGGCGGGCCGCGCGCGCAAATTCCCGCGCCCGCTGTTGTTCAACACCTGGATCGGCCTCGTGCATCACTACCTTGTCAATCGGGACGTATTCGCCACCGGCAACTCCGTGATCGCGGAACAAGGAGAAACCCTGGTGAATCACTTTATGTCGCTGGTGAAACCGTAAAAGGAGATAAGACTATGGCCGAAAAATGCCCTGCCTGTGGCTCATGCGGAATGCCGATGGAGAAACCCGAAGACTTCGCGCTCGGCGACGTGACACGCCCTTACTGCCGCTATTGCACCGATGCGCGCGGCGAGTTACTGCCCTACGAGCAGGTGCTCGAGACGAACGCCGGCTTCTATGTGGACTCCCAAGGCGTCACACGCGCCGCAGCGATTGAAATGGCGCGCGCGATACTGGCGGACAAGCCCGCGTGGCGCGGTCGACACTAAAGTTTCACAGGCCGAAAAAACGAAAATTCAGAACAAGGAGAGAGTTATGTTTGATCACATCCAGGTAAAGGTGAAGGACCTCAAATCGAGCAAGCGCTTCTACACGGCCGCCCTGGCGCCGCTGGGGTTCAGCGTGCAGTACGAAGACGACGGAGTGTTAGGATTCGGGCCCAAGGGCGCACCGGCCTTATGGTTGGCTGAGGGCGAGTCGCGCGGACCCGTGCATATCGCATTCGTCGCGAAGGACCGCGCTGCCGTGAAAGCATTCTACGATGCTGCTCTGCCTGCCGGCGGCAAGGACAACGGCAAGCCCGGCCTAAGGCCCGAGTATCATGCCAACTACTACGGCGGGTTCGTGAAGGATCCCGACGGCAACAACATCGAAGCCGTCTGCCACAAAGAACTGTAGATATAAGTCAGGGGACCGCCTTGATTCGGTCTATTCGATCAAGGCAGTCTCTCAATTGAGTTCAGGAGAGTTCTATGAATCTCGAAGGTGGATGTTCATGCGGAGCTATCCGCTACAAGTTGACCGAAAGTCCGCTCCGTGTTCATGCCTGTCATTGCCGGGATTGCCAGCGCGTCACCGGTAGCGGCTTTGTGATCAATATCTGGATCGAGAAGCGGTTCGTGGAAAGGACTGGCGCGATTCCGAAGTCATTCACACTCAAGGGAGGCACCGGCAAGGATCACGAGGTGTTCTTCTGCGACAGGTGCGGCACCTATGTCTGGAGTCGCTATCAGGCCGCGCCCGGCGGCGACGCGTTGTTCGTTCGGGCAGGGACGCTCGATAATCCTGACGCGGTCACACCCGACGTTCACATCTTCACGAGGAGCAAGCTGCCGTGGCTGAGACTTCCGCAGCGTGCGCTGGCGTTCGAAACGGGCTACAAGATCGACGACGTCTGGCCGGCCGCCAGCAAGGAGCGCTTGCGTCGCAACCTCGCTGGGGATAGCTAGTCGATCCGCGGCGGCGTCAGAAATTGTTAATCGCGTTGTAGCTGGTATCCAGCCCCGTACGATTGTCGTTGAGCGAGCTTCCGGGAAACCGATCCGATGACGACGACAGCTCGCTACTATCGGTGAATCGATTCTGATCGGGGAATCTGCTGGATGAACCGCCGAATCTGCTCGACGTATCGGCGTCAAGACTCGATGCTGGCCAGCGCGATCCCCCGGTCGATCCGCTGGTCGCCGAGCCGGCCCGCGATTCGAAATCTGCGCCCATGCCAGAAGCCGACGCGGCCCCCGCCCTTTCGCTCCAACTGCCGCCCAATCCGCTGGCTCCCCAAGTGCTCGAGCCTCCGCCGATGTCGCTCGAACCGTTGCTGGTGCCCATCGAGCCGCCGGCAGTCCCGACTCCAGCCGTTGTGCTCGCATACTCGCCCATCGTCTGCGCGTCGGCGTGCGGCGCGAATACTGCGAGCACCGCAATCAGCACGGCTGGCACAATCAGCTTGATGAGTCTCATGGCGTTCGACCTCCCGTGAGCCTATTGCCAGTAACGTTCGATACTCTAGTCGTAGCGTCACTTACGAGGCAATAACCAGCTAACGCGGGCCTGCACGGGCATCCGTGCTTGTGACCAGTCAACGCGCAAGGTTAATCTGACATAGATACTCAAGAAAACCGTGGACGAAATCGAAATCACTCCCCTGACCGGCCCGCTCGACGCCCGCGTTGTGCTGCCCGGCTCCAAGAGCATCACGAATCGCGCGATGGTTCTGGCCGCGCTCGCGCAGGGACGCTCGGTCATCGACTCAGTTCTGTTGAGCGACGACACGCGCTACATGAGCGACGCGCTGAGAGTGATGGGGTTCACCGTAGAGATTGACGAGTCGGCGCGCAGAATTACAGTCAGCGGGCGCGGCGGGACGATCCCGGCGCATGGCGGTGAGATCTTCGTCGGCGGCGCCGGCACCGTGATGCGATTCATCGTCGCGATGGTCACGCTCGGTGAGGGACGCTTTCGGATCGACGGAAATCAGCGGATGCGTCAGCGTCCGATCGGTCCGCAACTCGACGCGATGCAGCGCCTGGGCGCGAGCGTGTACAGCGAGCGCAACAACCACTGTCCGCCGGTGATAGTCGATGCGTCGCGCGCACGCTTCGAAGGCGGCGAAACTTCGATCGACGCGCGCGTATCGTCGCAATTCGTCTCTGCGATGCTGATGCCGGCGCCGATTTGGAAGGCCGGCCTCAAGCTCCGGGTGATCGGCGATGCCGCGCGGCCATTCATCGACATGACGCTGCGCCTGATGGAGGCATGGGGAGCGCACAGCTCTGTCGAAGGCGAAATGATCGCTGTGCCCGGCGGTCAGTGGTATCGCGCGCAGCGTTTCGTCGTCGAGCCGGACGCGTCGAGCGCGAGCTATTTTGCGGCGGCCGCGGCTCTGGTCGGCGGGAAGGTGCGAATTGAGGGCCTCACATCGAACTCGGTGCAGGGCGACATTGGTTTTCTTGCTGTGCTTCAGCAAATGGGCGCCCGCGTCACGTGGCATCCCGACCATGTCGAGGTCGCAGGAACCGGGCGGCTCACCGGCGTCGACGTCGCTATGAATTCGATGCCGGACATGGTGCCGACGCTGGCCGCGATTGCCCCGTTTGCGTCGTCGCCGACCAAAATCCGCAACGTCGCGTTCATCCGGCATCACGAAAGCGATCGCATCCGCGCGCTCGCGACCGAACTTCGGCGGCTGGGTGCGGCGGTTATCGAGAGCGATGACGGACTCGAGATTGCGCCGTCTGCGATGCATCCGGCGGTCATCGAGACCTACGACGATCATCGAATCGCGATGAGTTTTTCGGTGACAGGTCTGAAGCTCGGCGGCCTGAAGATCAAAGATCCCGGATGCGTCGCGAAGACCTTCCCGGATTTTTTCGATCGCCTCGCCGCACTGAAAAACTGAGGATCGGATCGTAGGCGCGCTCGCGCCAGAGCCATTGAAAAAGTGAAATCGAATCCGGAGCGGTTCGTCCTCGGCTTCATCAAATTTCTCGGCACGCCGCTGTGCATCGCCGCGATCCTCGCCGCGACGGTCGCCTTCACTCGTGCGCGCGACGGACGATGGGAGCCAGCGGCGTTAGCCGCGTCGATCGCGCTGGCGTGCGGGGGAGCTGGCTTCGGAGCGATATGGTGGGTCCGATTCCACACGCGCGCTGTCGATCCTTCCGAGCGATTGCGCGCGGCCAATCCCGGCGCGCCGTGGATGTGGCGCGAGGACTGGGCCCGCGGCGAGGTCCGCACCTCGGCCCGGCGGGACGCGAATCGACTGACTGTTTTCGCGATCGCGTGGTGCGTCGCAACGTTTCCGATCCTTTTTATTGCTCCGCACCGCGCGATCCGAAGCGCCGACTACTTCGCGATACCCTCTTTGACATTCCCGCTGATCGGCCTCGTCATGCTGGCGTGGGCGATGCGAACCCGGCGACGAATCCGCCAATACGGCGAGTCGCGGTTCGTGATGGCTTCCGTGCCGGGCCAAATCGGCGGTTCGCTTGCCGGATCGATTCATCCCGATAAGCCGCCGGCGGCCGGACAACGGGTCGCGCTCGAACTCGCTTGCATCAATCGCACGTCGCGCGGAACTTGGCACAATCTAACGACTTGGGACTGGATTCTGTGGCGCGCTGAGCAAACTTCGATGAGCGATTCGACGGGTTCGATTTCGGTCGCATTCCTTATCGCATCGGATTGCTGCCTGACCGACGATTCGAATCCAAAAAGCCGAATCGTGTGGCGTCTCAGCGCGAAGGCGTCCGGCGCCGCCGGTGGATACCGCGCTGAATTCGAAGTGCCGGTGTTCCGAATCGGCCCCTCTTCCGCCTAAGTTTGCGAAGCGTCGCGGTTTAAGTGCGAATGTTTCATGTGAAACACTGCTCGCCTTAAACCTTAGACAGGAGTACAAGAGCGCTTCGGCGTCGTAGAAAACTCAACTCGTCAACGTAGGGAGGACAACCGCATGGCATCTCGTAAACCAACCGGGGAATTTTCGTTCAAGTTCACCACGATCACCTGTAGTCCTGGGCCAGCAGGTAGCGTTCTCAACCAAGTGACCTGGGAAGGGAAGGCGTCGGGATTTGGGGCAGTCTTCACCACGGTAACCTACGTTGGCGGTAAGAGCGGGAGTTTCAGTGAGTGTGGAACGGCATTCCTGGATAATGGCGACGGTCTCAGCGGCATCGGTCAGGGGACCTATGAGAGTACCGGGAAAAACAAGTGGCACACGACGGGCTTTATCCAGATCTCCGATGGCCGCAGGATCGCTAGCGAGGGTGAGATAGACCTGGCCTCGCGGTCGTGGAAGGGAAAGTTATTCGAGATGAGCTGAGCCAGGGAGGTCAATCTCCCCAAGGCGCGCCTGACTGAGTTAATCCCGCAGGGGTCAAACCATCAGTCCGATCAACCGGTAAACGATTCGGTCCGGCCCATACAACGTAACCGGCGATTCGGATAGGAATTTGATCTGTTACCGCGAGGCGGGTTTCAGGGCGGCGGCTTCTACTCGGGCGCGGGCTAGCATCAGGGCTTCGTGGGCGAGGGCGTAGTCGGGATCGTAGAAACTTAAATTTGAAAACTTCTCGTCGGCTTGCTGGACTTGCGCGGCCGCGGCGGCGGCGGCGATGCTCCCGGGCGATTCGGCGCTGCTCGCCAGCACGGTCATCGCGCCGTCCTTCACTTCGGCGAGTCCGCCCGACACAACCCAGTGCATCGTCTCGCCGTCGGGCAGCCGCGCCTCGAGCACTCCGGGCACCAGCGACGTGATGAAGTTGATGTGATCGGCCAGCACGCCGAATTCGCCGAGCGGACCTATCGCCGAGACTTCCTCGACTTGTCCTTCGGCGACCACGCCGGTGGGCGTGACGAGTGTGAATGGGAACGTCCCAGCCATCGCGGACTTCCGCCGCCTAGCGCGCTTCGCCGCGGGCGAGGCGTTCGGCCTTCTCGCGTGCGTCTTCGATGGTGCCGACCAGGTAGAAGGCCTGCTCGGGCAGCTCGTCGCATTTGCCGTCAAGGATTTCGGCGAAGCCGCGCACGGTATCCTGGCGCGTGACGTACTTGCCGGGCTGATTGGTGAACGGCTCCGCGACGAACATCGCCTGCGACAGGAAGCGCTCGACGCGGCGCGCGCGCGCGACCACCGTCTTGTCATCGGCCGACAATTCTTCCATCCCGAGGATCGCGATGATGTCCTGCAAGTCCTTGTAGCGCTGCAGAATGGCCTGCACGCGGCGCGCGACGTCGTAGTGCTCATCACCAACCACTTTCGGATCGAGAATTCGCGAGTTTGAACCGAGCGGATCGACGGCGGGGAAAATCGCCTTCTCGAAAACCTTGCGATCGAGCGCGGTGACTGCGTCCAGATGGGTGAAGGTGGTGGCCGGCGCGGGGTCCGTGTAGTCGTCGGCGGGCACATAGATTGCCTGCACCGACGTGATCGCACCTTTCTTGGTGGTGGTGATTCGCTCCTCGAGCTCGCCCACGTCGGTGCCCAGCGTGGGCTGGTAGCCGACCGCGCTTGGCATGCGGTTAAGCAGCGCGGAGACTTCGGAGTTGGCCTGCACAAAACGGAAAATGTTGTCGATGAAGAAGATGACGTCCTTGCCTTCTATGTCGCGGAAATATTCGGCGACGGTGACTCCGGTCAGCGCGACGCGGGCGCGCGCGCCCGGCGACTCGTTCATCTGGCCATACACCAGCGCGGTTTTCGATATGACGCCCGACTCGGTGAGCTCGCGATAAAGGTCGTTACCCTCGCGCGAGCGCTCGCCGACGCCGGCAAACACCGACACGCCGCCGTGCTGCTTGGCGACGTTGTTGATCAGTTCGAGGATGGTGACGGTCTTGCCGACGCCGGCGCCGCCGAACAGGCCAATCTTTCCGCCGCGTGCGAACGGGCAAATCAAGTCGAGAACCTTGATGCCGGTCTCGAGGATTTCCGCCTCGGGGGCCTGGTCGGCGAAGGGGGGCGCGTCGCGATGAATCGGCATCAGCGACTTGCCTTGGATTGGCCCGCGCTCATCGATCGCATTTCCCGTTACGTTCATGATGCGCCCGAGCGTGCCGGGGCCGACCGGCACCGAGATTGGCGCTCCGGTGTTGGCGGCTTCCATCCCGCGCACCAGCCCGTCGGTGGAGTCCATCGCGATGCATCGCACGGTGTTTTCGCCGAGATGCTGCTGCACTTCGAGCACGAGGTTGCCGGCCTCGTCGCTGATCGACGGATTGCTGACGCGCAGCGCCGAGAAAATCGGCGGCAACGCGCCGGCGCCGAACTCGACGTCAACGACGTTGCCGAGCACCTGGTTGATTCGTCCTGGAGCGGT
>Ga0187879_10000227_pt1 | contig 39488 bp, 38 predicted proteins | sample June2016WEW_19_1_FD_132423 | JGI IMG/M metagenome (GOLD analysis project Ga0187879, IMG submission 132423) | Peatland microbial communities from SPRUCE experiment site at the Marcell Experimental Forest, Minnesota, USA - June2016WEW_19_10 | ecosystem: Environmental > Terrestrial > Soil >... | reverse complement strand
GGTCCGCTCGTTGGCGAGCCTCAAGGATCGGTACTTTCAGAGGACGCTGCGGGACCAGGCGCTGGCACCAATCGGCCGCGGGCCGCGGATAACCGCAGACGCCATATCCCACCGTCAGCAGTTCCGCCCGCGATCCGATTCAGGCCGGTCGTCGACCAGACTCCCACGGCCCGATGATCACAGCTTCGCCGGCGGCGCGCATAGGGCCAGAAGTCACAGTTGCCGGCAAGGGTCCGGGGTGGCTGTCTACGATGTCGCACGACATCTGTCTCCGATGTCTCGCGACATAACATGGCGCCCTCGGCAGGGGCGCCCTCGGCAGGACTCGAACCTGCGCACCCGGCTCCGGAGGCCGGTGCTCTATCCGCTGAGCTACGAGGGCGGGGAGGCAGAATGACATGGGCGGGCTGAAAAGCGCGCTTCCAATCCGCTTCTTGCATGCTACCCGCACTTCGGCCATCCTCACTTGTGCCATGAGTGCCGCCGACGTCCTCGCCGAGTCCATCGCCGCTGAACTGAAGGCCCTCGGTGTCGAGACTCGCTCAGAGGACGTGCACCTCGAGCGCCCCGCCCGTCCGGAGCATGGCGACTTCTCCACCAACGTCGCTCTTGCTCTCTCCAAAAAGGCCGGCCGCCGGCCTCGCGAGCTCGCCGACGAGCTCGCCAGCGCGCTGCGCGCTCGCCCTCCGGCGCACGTGGAGATGGTGGAAGTGGCTGGCCCGGGTTTCGTCAACTTCCGGCTGCGACCGACTTGGCTGCAGGAGGTGCTCGGCGAGATCGTCACTGCTAGCGAATCCGGTTATGCCACCCCCGACCTCGGCCACGGCGAGCGCACCCAGATCGAGTTCGTCTCGGCCAACCCGACGGGGCCGCTGCACGTCGGCAACGGCTGGTTCGGCTCCTACGGCGACGCTCTCGGCCGCATCATGAGCCGGACGGGCTGGGACATCAGCCGGGAGTTCTACGTCAATGACACAGGCGGGCAGATCCGCCGTCTGGGCGAGAGCGTCCTCGCCTTCCGTCGCGGCGACGCCCCACCGGAGGACGGCTACCAAGGGGAGTACGTCCACGAGATCGCTGCCGTCTATGACGGTCCCGAGGATGTGGCGCAGGCCGGCCGTTTCGCAGCCGAGCGCATCCTGACGAACATCCGGGAGACGCTCGATCGCCTAAATATCTTCTTCGACGAGTGGTACTCGCAGGCCTCCATCGAAGAGAGTGGCCGGGTTGCCGTCACGATCGGGGAGCTGCGCTCCCGCGGTCACATCTATGAGGAGGGCGGGGCCACCTGGTTCCGCGCCACGACGTTCGGGGACAGCCGCGACCGTGTGCTCGTCAAGTCGGACGGCGACGCCACCTACCTGGCCGGCGATCTCGCGTACCACCGGAACAAGTTCATCGAGCGTGGCTTCGAACGGGTCATCGATGTCTTTGGCGCCGACACTCACGGTCACGTGGCGAGCCTGCGCGCCGGCATGCAGGCTCTCGGAGTCGACCCGAGCCGTCTCGAGGTCCGTATCGGCCAGATGATCTCCCTCGTCGGCGGGCGCATGTCGAAGCGCAGCGGTAACTACGTCCGCCTGGACACCCTCATCGACGACATCGGGGCCGACGCCACGCGGCTGCTCTCGCTGCTGAATTCGATCGATCAGGCGACCACGCTCGACCTCGACATCTTGAAGGAGCGCTCAGCGGAGAACCCGGTCTTCTACGTGCAGTACGCCCACGCTCGCATCGCCTCGATCAGTCGCGTGGCGGCTGACCGCGGAGTGCAACGCCTCCCGCTCTCGGAGGTGGATCTCGGTTTGCTCAAGCATCCGCGCGAGCTCGCGGTGCTGCGCACGCTCGTCGACCTGCCTCGGGTGGTCGAGGAAGCCGCTGTCGAGCGTGCTCCGTACAAGGTCACGAACTGGGTGCGCGCCTTGGCAGCCGACTTTCACGGCTTTTATCACGACTGCTACGTGATGGGAGAGGGCGTTTCCCCGGCGCTGACACAGGCTCGCCTCTGGCTCGTGGAGGCCGCCCGGGTCGGCCTCGCCATCGGGCTTGACCTGCTGGGCGTCGGCGCTCCGGACGAGATGTGAGCGGTCTGAGCGGTGCGGGTGATGTGAGCTCGGCGGAGCCGTCAACGGCCTCCGACCCGGAGTCGCCCGAAGCCCCCGTCGCGCGCCATCTCCTTCCGATGACGGCCGCGCGGGCTCCGTCGGGGTCTCTCGCCGTTGGTGGCGTCGACCTCGTCGCCCTGGCCGAGGACGTAGGGACGCCAGTGTTCGTGTACGACGAGGACCACCTGCGGGCTCGATGCAAGGAAGCGGTGGCCTGCTTCGGGGGCGGAGCCGTTGCCTACGGGACGAAGGCCTTCCTCTGCAAGGCGATGGCTGCTCTCGCCGTCGAGGAAGGGATGCTGCTCGACGTCTCCACGGGCGGAGAGCTCGCGGTCGCTCTGGCGGCGGGCGCAAGGGGTTCCAGCCTCGTCTTCCACGGCAACAACAAGTCCGTTCCGGAGCTGAAAGCCGCCCTGGCTGCCGGCGTGGGCCGCATCGTCGTCGACTCGTTCGACGAGATCCAGCGCCTGGCCGCGCTCTCCGGCGCCGGCCTGCTCGCCAGCGGGGTGGATGCGCTGCTTCGCGTCACGCCCGGGGTGGCGGCACATACCCACGAGTACGTCATGACGGGCCAGGAGGACTCGAAGTTCGGCTTCAGCCTCGCAGAAGGCGCCGCCGACCGTGCTGTCGAGGCGCTCCGGAGCGTCCCCGGGGTTCGACTCGTCGGAGCCCACACCCACGTCGGCAGCCAGATCTTCCGGGTCGACGTCTACGCACGCGTCGTCAGTCTGCTGGCGCCGTTCCTCCGGCGCCACGGCCTGGGGGAGTGCTGCGTCGGCGGCGGACTGGGCGTGGCCTATCTCAACCGGGAGCACGCTCCCTCCATGGCGGAGTGGGCGAACGTCGTGCGTACCTCCTGTGCCGTCGCCAGGATGCCGGAGGACGTCCGCGTGACGGCGGAGCCCGGACGTTCGATCGTGGCAACGGCGGCCATCACGCTGTATCGCGTCGGCACGATCAAATCGCTGCCTGGAGTGCGGACCTACGTGGCGGTGGACGGCGGGATGAGCGACAACCCCCGACCGGTCCTCTACGGCAGCGGCTATGAGGCGTTCCTTCCCCGCGCGCCCGACGCCGAGCGGCCGTGGGCGGTGCGCGTCGTCGGCAAGCACTGCGAGTCGGGCGACATCCTCGTGGAGGATGCCCGTCTGCCGGCCGACCTCGAGGTCGGTGACGTGCTGGCGACGCCGGTCACGGGCGCCTACGGCTGGTCGATGGCCTCCAACTACAACCGCGTCGAACGCCCGCCTGTTGTCTTCGTACGCGGCGGCGAGGCGCGAGTGGTCGTCCGCAGGGAGACCATCGAGGATCTGCTGCGCCTCGACCGCTGAGGCGGCCAGCGCCGCCGTGGCGCCCCCTTTCGGGGACCCGATCAGCGTCTTGTACCTTGGTGCACGTGAGCCCGACAGATCCGACGCCAGACACCGTGCTTCGCGTGGGCGTGCTCGGCTGCGGCAACGTCGGAGCCGCCTTTGTCGCCCTCGTCGACTCCGGTGCAGCTGCGATCTCGGCCCGTACCGGCATCGACCTCGAGGTGACCCGCATCGCCGTGCGCGACCTCGCCCGCGAACGACCCGGGCTCGACCGGGTCGCCTTCGAGAAGCGAGTGACCACCGACGCCCACGCCATCGTCGTCGACCCTGAGGTCGACCTCGTTGTCGAGCTGATCGGCGGGGTGGAGCCGGCGCGCTCTCTGATCCTGGCGGCCCTCTCCTCGAAGAAGCCCGTCATCTCCGGCAACAAGGAGCTCCTCGCCACAAACGCCGGCGAGCTGACGGCGGCAGCCGAGTCGGCCGGCGTGGATCTTCTCTTCGAAGCATCCGTCGCCGGCGCCATCCCGCTTGTCCGTCTCCTGCGGGAGTCGCTTGCCGGCGAGCACATCGTTCGCCTGACGGGCATCGTCAACGGGACGACCAATTACGTGCTCACCAGGATGAGCGAGGAGGGCATCGGCTATGAGGAGGCCCTCGCCGAGGCGCAGGCGCTCGGCTACGCCGAAGCGGACCCGACAGCGGACGTCGAGGGCTACGACGCCGCCGCCAAGGCGGCCATTCTTGCCGGCATCGCCTTCGACGCGGACGTGCGCGCCTCCGATGTGCATCGGGAGGGGATCGCCGGCATCGAGGCGAGGGACATCGCCTTCGCCCATCGCCTCGGCTATGAGGTGAAGCTCCTCGCCGTGGCGGAGAGGTGCGACCGGCCCATCGACGGCGCCGAGCGGGCAGGCGATCCGGCACCGTCGGTTGCCGTGCGTGTGCACCCGGCGATGGTGCCGGCTGCGCATCCGCTCGCCTCGGTACGCGGCTCGTTCAACGCCGTGTTCGTCGAAGGCGACGCCGCCGGTGAGCTCATGGTCTACGGACGGGGCGCCGGCGGGCGGCCGACGGCGAGTGCCGTGCTCGGAGACGTAATCGACGCCGCTCACCACTTGCGGGAGGGCAGCCGCGGTCGGTCCGCCCGGCGGCGGTCCCCGGACCTGCGCCCGATCGCCGAGCTGCACAGCCAGTACTACCTCACACTCGACGTGGCCGACCGGCCAGGCGTGCTCGCCGCCGTCGCCTCCGTGTTCGGTGACCACAACGTCTCCATCCGTTCGATGGAGCAGACGGGCCTCAACACAGAAGCCCGCCTCGTCTTCATCACCCACATGGCCCTCGAGGCCGACGTTTCTGCCACGCTGATCGCCCTGGGCGGGCTCGACTCCGTCGAACGGATCGGCTCGATGCTCCGGGTCATCGGGCCGGAGCCCGACGGATCGTGAGCTACCCGGCTGGCACGGCGGAGCGGGCGCCGCGTCAGTGGAGGGGGGTCATTGAGGAGTACCGCTCGTTCCTCCCGGTCACCGAGGCGACTCCGGTCGTCACGCTCAACGAAGGCGGCACGCCGTTGCTGCTGGCGAGCCGGCTGTCGGAGCGGGTGGGAGCGGAAGTGTGGCTGAAGATTGAAGGAGCCAACCCCACCGGGTCCTTCAAGGACCGCGGGATGACACTGGCCATCTCGCGGGCCGCCGAGGCGGGAGCCGAGATGGTTGTCTGTGCCTCCACCGGCAACACGTCCGCCTCCGCCGCCGCCTACGCGGGGCGGGCAGGCATGAGGTGTGCCGTCCTCATACCGGAAGGCCACATCGCCCTCGGCAAGCTGGCGCAGGCTCTCGTGCATGGGGCCGTCGTCGTCCAGATCCAGGGGAACTTCGACGCCGCCTTGCGTATCGTGCGCGACCTGCCGGCACGGGCGCCCGTCACGGTTGTCAACTCCATCAACCCGGATCGGATCGCCGGCCAGATGACCGGCGCCTTCGAGATTGTCGACGTGCTCGGGGACGCGCCGGACGTGCACTGCATCCCGGTCGGAAACGCCGGGAATATCACTGCCTACTGGCGGGGTTACTGCGAGTACAAGGCTGCGGGTCGTTCGACAGGCATGCCGCGCATGTTCGGTTTCCAGGCGGCCGGTGCCGCTCCGATCGTGATGGGAAAGCCGGTCGATGAGCCTCAGACGATCGCCACGGCGATCCGCATCGGCAACCCGGCGTCCTGGTACGGTGCCACGGCGGCTTCGAGTGAGTCTGGCGGGCGCATCGAAGCGGTGACAGATGAGGAGATCCTGGAGGCCTACGGATGGTTGGCCCGAGAAGAGGCGGTCTTCTGCGAGGCCGCCTCAGCAGCCTCAGTCGCCGGACTGCTGAAATTCGGTGTGCCAGCAGGGTCCCGTGTCGTCTGCGTCCTGACGGGGCACGGCCTGAAGGATCCGGGGCTTGCCATCGACCAGGTCGCTGTCGGGACCTCCATCCCGGCCGAGACCGCTTCGGTGCTCTCGGCCCTCGGCTTCTGAACGCCCCGCGGAACGCCTCCCTTCGTGAAGCGGTAAAGTATTTGCAGTGCCGTCGGGCGGTGCGGGCTGTGTTGTTGCCCGCTCCTGTGTTCGGCGCTAGCATCACAGTGTCTTCCTCGTCGTCGCGGAGGCGGCCCCCAACGGATTCGTTCGGGGCAACCGGGGCGGGCGGGAATCGCCGGAGTTTTTCGGTCTGCATCCTCCATCGCGTTTCCCTACCTCTCCTCATCGTGCCGACCGAGCCGAGCGTCCTTTGATCCCGGAGCCAGCCCGAAGCGAATCGGACAAACCGATGCGTGTCGGGTATCCGCTGCCGGTTCCAATGTGGCGCCGATAGAAGGCGAAGCGGAGGCGGCGACCTGTGTCGCCGCCGGGGGTGGACGCCGCCGCGCACACACCCGTCGAAGAAACGACGGGGGTGCGAGGGGGTCGTCCTGCAAGACAATCACCAGCAGACCGAGTCTCAACAAGAGAGGAACTCGATGAGCGGAGAGCAGCTCGAACGTTCGATCCTGGAACGTAAGGAGCGCGAGGAGCTCAAGGCGATCGCCACGGCGATGTCGCTCGAGCCGGTCGCCCGGTTGAAGAAAGCCGACCTGGTCGACCAAATCCTGCGTGCCGCGGGCGTCGAAGTCGGCGCCGAGGGCAACGGGGCCTACGGCGGGCCTGCCGAGCCGGCATCAACACCCGAGCAGGGGCAGTCGACCGACGCCGTTGCCGGACAAGATGCGGAGGCAGTCCCGAACGGCAAAGCAACCAGGGCGCGCACGACGCGGGCTCGTACGGTGAAGGCGAAGTCGGTCACCGACGCCGTCTCGCCCGACGGCTCCGAGAGCACGCAGGGTGACGGTGGCAGCGATGGCGGGGGCGGTGACGGCACGGCTCGTACCGCGGGCGTCGTGGCCGATTCACCCAGCGACGAGCGAGCCAGTGCTCCAGATGACGGGCGCGGTGACGCCGGCGAGGGCGCCGAGACGTCGCCCGGGCGAGCTGGGGTGGCGGCCGAGCACGACGGTGAAGCCGGCGCACGCAGACTCGACGCCTCCCGGTCGAACGGTTCCGGTGTCGTGTCCGGTGCTGCCCGGTTCGTGCATGAAGATGCCTTCGGCAGCGAAGCTGTCACCGAGCGACCGGATCGCTCGGACCGCAACGACCGCTCCGGCAACAACGAGCGCGGTGGCAGCCAGCAGCAGACCCGTCAGCAGCGTCAGCAGGGTGGCGCTCAAGGTCAGGGCAACCAAGGTAGTGGCGGACAGGGCCAGCAGAACCAGAATGGCCCGATCGAGGCGGGCAACCGCCGGAGCCGCCGGCGCCGTGGCCGCGACCGCGTCGACCGCGAGCTGCAGGGCGGCCCTCAGGCAGATGCACCCTTCTCGGGTGAGCTTGTGCCGGTCAAGGGTCTGCTGGATCTGCGGGAGGAGGGCTACGGCTTCCTGCGGACGAGTGGGTACCTCCCGAGCGCGAAGGACGTCTATGTCTCGGTGAGCCAGGCGCGGCGCTTCTCCCTCCGCCGCGGCGATGCCGTCGAAGGTGCCTGCCGTCCGGCCGGCCCGAGCGAGAAGTACCCGGCGCTGTTGCGCATCGATTCGATTAACGGGATGACACCCGAAGACGCAAGGGAGCGGCCGCGTTTCGAGGACTTGACACCACTGTTCCCCGACGAGCGGCTGCGCCTCGAGAACCGCGAGGACCCGACCAACGTCACCGCCCGGATCATCGACCTGATCTCGCCGATCGGAAAAGGCCAGCGAGGAATGATCGTGTCGCCCTCGAAGGCTGGCAAGACGACGATCATGAAGCAGATCGCCCATTCCGTCGAGCTGAACAACCCGAGCGTCCACCTCATGGTGCTCCTCGTGGACGAGCGTCCCGAAGAGGTCACCGACATGCGCCGCTCGGTGAAGGGCGAGGTCATCGCCTCCACCTTCGACCGCCCGGCGGACGAGCACACCGCGCTGTCCGAGCTCACGATGGAGCGGGCGAAGCGGCTCGTCGAGATGGGCCGCGACGTCGTCATCATTCTCGACGGCATCACCCGTCTTGCTCGTGCCTACAACCTCGCTCAGCCGGCCACCGGCCGGATCATGTCGGGCGGTGTGGACTCCGGTGCTCTCTACCCGCCGAAGAAGTTCTTCGGCGCCGCCCGCAACGTGGAGGAGGGTGGCTCGTTGACGATCCTCGCCACCGCCCTCATCGAGACGGGATCGAAGATGGACGAAGTCATCTTCGAGGAGTTCAAGGGCACGGGCAACATGGAGCTCCGGCTGGACCGCAAGCTCGCCGAGCGCCGGATCTACCCAGCGATCGATGTCAACGCCAGCTCGACGAGGCACGAGGAGCTGCTCTTCGACCGGTCTCAGCTGCAGCAGGTCTGGAAACTCCGCCGTGTGCTCAACGCCCTTGGCGCTGAGGGGAGCGCTGCTGCCGGTCTCGAGCTGCTCGTGGACAAGATCAAGACGACGCGCTCGAACGACGAGTTTCTCGCCGAGATCGCCAAGGCTCCGACGCCCTCCAACTGAGCTGCGAGGCCGGAAGAAGTTGCCGACCCCGTGTGTTGTCTACTTTGAGACAGAGCCGTTGCTCAACGGTGCTGAGTTCGTCATCGATGGAGAGTTGACCGCGGCGTCGGGCACCGCCCTGCGAGCGCCGGATGCCCCGAGCGCCGGCCGCCGCAGGCTTTCGGCCCCCTCCCTGACCCTAGACTGGAGATCGCCATGAAGACTGAAATTCACCCGACGTATGGGCTCGCGAAAGTTCACTGCTCGTGCGGTAACACCTTCGAGACCCGCTCGACGGTGTCCGATCTGCACGTGGAGCTGTGCAACGAGTGCCACCCGTTCTACACGGGCAAGCAGAAGCTGGTGGACACCGGTGGCCGGGTGGAGCGCTTCGAGCGCCGCTATGGCCGCCGCAAGGGCAAGAAGGCCTGAGTCCCAAGTCCTCCTCGGCGGGGCGCCGCACGTCGGTAGCCTGCTGACGTGCTCGAACGGCTGCCGCAATTCGAGGCCGAGTACGAAGACGTACTGCAGCGCCTCTCTCGTCCCGACCTCGGGCGGGACCCGCGCGCCCTGCGAGACCTCTCGCGCCGGCGAAAGGAGCTCGAAACCGTCGTCGAGACGATGCGAGCGCTCCGCAGTGCCCTGAGCGACGTGAGCACCGCTCGCGAGATGCACGCAGAGTCCAGCGGCGAGGAGCGCGGACTCGCCATGGAGCAGCTTGACGACGCCACCGAGCAGGTGGCCGAGCTGCAGGAGAAGCTTCGGACACTGCTCCTCCCGAAAGACCCCAACGACGGTCGCAACGTCATCGTCGAGATCCGGGGTGCTGAGGGCGGCGAGGAGGCGAACCTGTTCGCCAAGGCGCTCTTCGACATGTACTTGCGCTACGCCGAGCGGCACGGCTGGCGAGTCGAGGTGCTCGACGCCCGCCCCTCCGATCTTGGGGGGATCGACTCGGTCACCTTCGTCGTCAAAGGGGAGGACGCCTGGCAGAGGATGAAGCACGAGGCCGGCACCCACCGCGTGCAACGCGTCCCCGTGACCGAGTCGCAGGGACGCGTCCACACCTCGGCCGCGGCCGTGAACGTCCTGCCGGAGGCGGACGAGGTGGAGATCGAGATCGACCCGAACGACCTGCGGATCGATGTCTACCGCTCTACCGGTCCGGGTGGGCAGTCGGTCAACACGACCGACTCCGCCGTGCGGATCACGCACCTTCCGACCGGGGTGACAGTGGCCATGCAGGACGAGAAGAGCCAGATCCAGAACCGCGCGCGGGCGATGCAGGTGTTGCGTGCCCGCCTCTACGAGCAGGAGCGCGCCAAGCAGGAGGCGGCCATCGCCAAGGAGCGCAGGGCACAGGTCGGTGCCGGTGGACGGTCGGACAAGGTCCGCACCTACAACTACCAACAGAACCGCGTCACCGACCACCGCATCGGGCTCACGCTCCACAAGCTCGACCGCGTCCTGCTGGGTGAGCTCGACGAGCTCGTCGACGCCCTTGTGGCCGACGAACGATCGCGGCAGCTTGCGGGCGAGTGAGCCCGCGTGAGCAGCCATCGGGGCCGGCGGGCCAGCCCTGCTCCGAGCTGGCGGACGGTCATGGCCGAGACGGCGCGTGACCTCGACGATCCGCACGAAGCCGGCTGGATCGTGCAGCACGCCGCCGGCCTGCAGGCGGCCGCCATCATGAGCCGGCTCGACGCCCCCGCCCCGCCGTCGGTCCTGCTCCGGGTGCGCGCCCTCGTCGAGCGCCGGCGCTCCGGGGAGCCGTTGCAGTGGGTGCTGGGGGGATGGGGGTTTCGCGGGGTCGAGGTAGCCGTCGACGGGCGAGCACTCGTCCCACGACCGGAGACCGAGGTCGTCGTCGAACAGGCGCTCGCTCAACTGAGGCTCGCCAGTCGGCCCTGCCGTGTGGCGGACCTCGGGACCGGATCGGGTGTCATTGCCCTGGCCATCGCCTCCGAGGACCCGACCGTGCAGGTCTACGCCACGGACGCTTCGGTCGAGGCGCTCAGCCTGGCGACGGAGAACCTCGCCCGCCAGCCCGAGCACGTGCGGGCTCGAGTGCGGATGCTGGAGGGTGACTGGTTCGGGGCGCTGCCACCGAAGTTGGCGGGGGGCATTGCGGTCGTCGTCTCGAACCCGCCCTACCTCGCCGCCGGCGAATGGTCGGCGCTCGACCCGGTCGTGCGCGACTACGACCCCTACGAGGCACTCGTGGCGGGCGAGACCGGACTCGAGGCGATCTCACGGCTCATCGCCGAGGCGCCGCGTTGGCTGTGCGCCGCTGGAGCGCTCGTCCTCGAGATCGCCCCCCATCAGGGCGAGGCCGTTCTCGCCCTTGTGGCTGACGAAGCCGGCTACTCCTCGGCCGAGGTCGCCGAGGACCTTGCTGGGCGTGCACGCGTGCTCGTGGCGAGACGCCGCTCGTGATCGTCGACGAAGCCCAAGCCGTCTCGGCGCTTGCCGCCGGCAAAGTCGTCGCCATCCCGACCGAGACGGTGTACGGCCTCGCTGTCGATCCCGCCCTCGTATCGGCGACCGACCGCCTCTTCGCCGTGAAAGGCCGGCCGGAGACGGTGGCATTGCCCGTGCTCGTCGCCGATGGCAATGTCGCCGGGCAGCTCGGGGTGCTCGACGCCCGAGCAGCTCGGCTCGTGGAGCGGTACTGGCCGGGGGCGCTCACGATCGTGATGAGGCGACGGGGGGGCGTGGCCTTCGAGCTCGGCGGCGATCCCGCCACCATCGGGTTGCGGTGCCCGGCGCATCCGGTGGCGCTGCGACTGTTGGCGATGACCGGTCCGCTCGCCGTCACGAGCGCCAACCGTCATGGAGAGCGGCCGAGCCGTTCTGCGGCCGAAGTGGTCACGGCCCTCGGCGAGTCGTTGCTCGTGCTCGACGGGGGCAGGTGCGAGGGCGAGGCGTCCACCGTGGTGTCGATCATCTCCCCTCGGGTTGTCTGCCTTCGCGAGGGAGCGATCCCCATGAGCGAGATCGTGCTGGCGTTGCGAGGCGGTCGACCGGAAGATTCCTGAAGACGGCGGGGTTTGTGAGGGTCGTGCAGGCCGAGCGTCAGCCCTTTCGGGCGGGCGTCCATCGAAAGCACCGCACACCGACCACGAGCGCCAGGGCGCACCAGATCACCATGGCGCCGACTTCGTGCCACTCGATGCCCGAACCGTGAACGAGCGGGTTGAGGGCGGCGAAGGAGGCCTGCACGAACGGCCTCACCGGAAAGTAGCTGGCGATCTTCGTCAGGATCGAGCTCGACGAGAGGGGGAAGAACGTCCCCGAGATGAACATGAGCGGCAGGTAGATGCCGTTGACGATCGCCGGGGCGGCATCGGCGTTCGGGATGGCGGCCGTGATGGCGATCCCGATGGCGCTGAAGGTGACAGAAGCTATCCCCACCACGACGACGAGGGCGAGCGCCGCGTGCGCCGGGAAGACGAGCCCGTAGAAGAGCCCTCCCACTGCCAGCGTGATGCCTACGAGCACGGCCGTGCGGATGAGACAGCTCAGCACGACGGTGAACAGGTAGGCAGCCGGTGGCAGCGGCGAGGAGCGGACGCGCTTCAACAGACCGGCGTCGCGCTGGTTCGACAGCTGAATGGCGAGCTGGGTGTAGCAGGCCGAGATGACGCCCAGCGTCAGGATCGCCGGCACGAAGTACTGGTCGAAGCTGATCGCCCCCCCGGCGTCGAGGACCGAGGGCGCCTTCTGATTGTTGTAGAGGCTGCCGAAGATGACGAGGAACATGACGGGCATGAAGAAGGTAAAGAACGCCCCGAGCGGGTTGCGCCAGTAGCTGAGCTGCTGGTACTTCAGCTCCGAAGACATCATTCGAGCGGTCTTCACGACACGCCTGCGGTGCCGCTGTCGGAGGTGATCTCCAAGTAGACGTCCTCGAGGGAAGGCCGGGTCACTTCGAGGCCCTCCAGTTCGATCTGGCGTTCCACCGCCCAGGAGGTGATGCCTTGCAGCAATCCGGTCGGAGCCGTCGTGACGATCTCGACGAGCGGACCATCGGGCGAATCGGCCAACGCCACATCCAGCGCCGCCGTCGGGACGGGCAGCTCACCCAACCCCTTCAGACCTGCCGGCAGCAAGAAACGGACTGTGGTCGCGCCCGTGTTGCGCCCACCGATGGAGCTGGGTGTCCCGAGGGCGACGATCTGGCCGCGTGCGATCACGGCGACTTGGTCGGCGAGCGCCTGCGCCTCGTCCATGTAGTGGGTCGTGAGCAGGATGGTGCGGCCTTCCGAGGCGAGCCGTTTCACGACGTCCCAGGCCTCGCGCCGGGCGTTCGGGTCGAAACCAGTTGTCGGCTCGTCGAGGAAGAGCACCTCCGGATCTCCGATGAGTCCAAGGCCGAGATCGAGCCTCCGCTGCTGGCCGCCCGAGAGCGAGCGCACCCGGGCAGCGGCTTTTTCCTCCAGGCCGATCGTCTCGATCACCTCATCCGGCCGGCGCGGGTGCGGGTAGAGGACCGCCCGCCGGGCGAGGGTCTCGCGCACGGTGAGGAATGGTTCGACGGCCGTCTCCTGCAGCACGATCCCGACCCGCTCGAGGAGAGCGCGCCGGTCCTTTGCGGGATCGAGGCCGAGCACGTGCACGTCGCCCGCATCCCGGTCGAGAAACCCCTCGAGTATCTCCACCGTCGTCGTCTTCCCTGCACCGTTCGGTCCAAGGAGGGCGAAGACTGTGCCAGCGGGGACCTCGAGGTCGACCCCGCTCACCGCGTGAACCTCGCCGAAGCGCTTTTGCAGACCGGCCACGGCGATGGCTGCGGTCATAGCCGGGAGCCTACCGAGGCGTCGCCCTAGACTCTGCCCATGACCGCCGACACCTCGCCGCTTGCCCGCGATCCTGAGGTGCGTGCGCTCCTCGTCGACGAGCTCGAACGCCAGCGGACGACGCTTCAGCTCATCGCCTCGGAGAATTTCACCTCCCTCGCCGTGATGATGGCATCGGCTTCGGTGCTCACGAACAAGTACTCCGAGGGCTACCCGGGCAAGCGCTACTACGGGGGCAATGTCGTCGCCGACGAGGTCGAGGACCTCGCCCGTGAGCGGGCGAAGGCCCTCTTCGGTGCGGAACACGCCAATGTGCAACCGCACGCCGGGGCGCCTGCCAACCTCGCCGCCTATCTCGCCCTCGTGCAGCCGGGCGACACGATCCTCGCCATGCGGCTCGACCAGGGCGGTCACCTCACCCACGGATCACCGGTGTCGATCACCGGGAAGCTCTACCGGTTCGTCGCCTACGGCGTGACACCCGCCCAGCCGGACGGCTCCGGTGAGCGCATCGATCTCGACCAGGTGCGCGACCTTGCCCTGCGGGAGCGCCCGAAGCTCATCGTCGCCGGAACGACGGCCTACGCCCGCACCATCGACCCCGCCCCGTTCCGGGAGATCGCCGACGAGGTGGGCGCCAGGTTCATGTTCGACATGGCGCACCCAGCAGGGCTCGTGGCGGCTGGTGTCCACCCGAGCCCCGTCGGCGTGGCGGACGTTGTCACCTTCACGACGCACAAGACGCTTCGCGGGCCGCGGGGTGGCTGCATCCTCACCCAGGCGGAGCTGGCGCGGTCCATCGACTCAGCCGTCTTCCCGGGTTTGCAGGGCGGGCCGCTCGACCACGTCATCGCCGCCAAGGCTGTTGCCTTTCGCGAGGCCTCACAACCGTCGTTCAAGGAGTACGCCACCCAGGTCGTCGCGAACGCCGCCGTTTTCGCCCAGGCGCTCGTGGCTGAGGGGTTCCGCCTCGTCGCCGGCGGGACCGACAACCACCTCGTGCTCGTCGACCTGCGCGACTTCGATGCCGAGCTCACTGGCAAGGTCGCCCAGGAGGCCCTCGACCGGGCTGGCATCACCTGCAACCGCAACCAGATCCCGGACGACCCGCGCCCGCCGTTCGTGACGAGCGGCCTCAGGCTCGGGACGGCGGCCGAGACGACGGCGGGCATGCGGGAGGCGGAGATGGCCGTTGTCGCCGGCCTGTTGGCGCGCGCCCTCAGAGGCCGCGAAGATGCCTCTGAGCTGGAGGCGGTACGCCAAGAGGTGAGATCTCTGCGAAAGACGTTCGATCCGTATCCCGAGGGAGTGGGAGGCTTGCTCTGACGCAGATTCAGGGCTGCGCCGTCGTCTTCGGCGTGGCCGCCGTCGCCACCTTCCTCCTGACCTTCGCCGTCCGGGCCGTCGCCGTCCGGCGCAACTTCATCGTGATGCCCGACTCCGAGCGGGTGCACACGGTGCCGACGCCGACCGCCGGTGGCACGGCGATGTTCCTGGCCTTCGCCGTGGCGCTCGCGGTCGCCCGACTACTGCCCGGTCCCTCATTTCACCTCGTGTTCCTGGAGCCACGGGAGGCGTGGGGCGTGCTCATCGCCGCCGCCGCCATGTTCCTCGTCGGCTTCGTCGACGACCTGCGTGAGGTCTCGGCGCCGGCCAAGGTCGCCGGCCAGGTGCTGGCGGCCATGATCCTCTACTTCGCCGGCGTGACGATGTTGCAGTTCAAGGTGCCCTTCGCGGGCTACCTGGTCCTGTCCCCCTCGATCCTGCCGCTCGTGACGGCCGTGTGGGTCATCGGGATCGCCAATGCCGTCAACCTCATGGACGGCCTCGACGGGCTGGCGGCCGGCGTCGTCGCCATCGCCTCCGGCGCCCTCTGCGTTTACGGCCTGCGGCTCGAAATGCTTGGCTTGCTGCAGAACAACAACATCGGCCCGCTCATCGCGGCGGCGACGTGCGGCTTGTGCATCGGGTTCCTTCCCCACAACTTCCACCGCGCCAAGATCTTCATGGGGGACACGGGCGCCATGGTGCTCGGCCTCCTCATGGCCGCCAGCACGATGGTGATCGGCGGTGGCGCCGAGCCGGCCTGGGGGCAGACGTACTTCTTCTTCGTCCCCTTGCTCGTGCCCTTTGTCATCCTCGGCGTGCCCATCCTCGATACGGCGTTCGCCATCGTTCGACGAACGGTGCATCGCACCGGCGTGGCGGTGCGGGATCTCGAGCATCTTCACCACCGCCTCATGCGCCTTGGGCACGGCCACCGCCGGACCGTCGTCGTGTTGTGGGCCTGGACGCTGCTGCTCTCGGCGCTCGTGCTCTACCCGACGTTCTCACCATCGTGGAGCGGCGTCACACCGATCGCTCTCGGAGTGCTCGGCGTCGCCCTCTACACCCTCTTCCAGCCTGGACTCCGCAAGGACCCCTTGCTCGACGCCGCCGTGGCGGACGCCGAGCGGCCCTCTCCGGAGCTGCCGGACGCCCAGGAAACGCCCGGGGCCTCCGTGTCGGCGACGCCGGCCGTCCCTGCCGCCGCCTCCGTCGGAGGAAGCACAGCCTCCGAGGGGGGCGGACCGGAGCTGGCGTTGACGGCCCACCGGACTCACCATCGGCGCCGTTTTGCTCGCCACGACCCTCCGACGCGAGGATAGAGGCACGAAAGTGAGCAACAAGCCCACACCGAGCCTGGCCACCTTGCTCGGGATGGGCGTCACGACGGCACTGTGCGTCGGCGTCGGAGTCGGCGGCGGCTACTGGCTGGACGTGACGCTCAAAACAGGGCTCACGTTCACCTTCGTCGGGCTTGGCATCGGGATCGCCGCGGCCGTGGCGGCGGTGTATTTCGAGATCAAGGCGTTTCTCTAGGTCCTGTTTTGAGCCAGCAGCGTGGCCGGCCGAGCCGGTCGCCCGCGCTTAGGAAGTGACATCAAAAGGGTATGAACCGACTCGCAGAGCTCTTCGAGCAGATCACGCTGCCCGAGATCCAACGTCTGCTCAGACGCACGGTGTTCTCGGCCATCGGCGTGGCCGTCGTCGTCCTCGTCGTTGCCGGACTACTCGGGCACCTGATCTTCGGTCTCGGTGTCTGCGTCGGTCTCGTGCTCGGGATCGTGAACGTCCGGCTCATCACTCAGCAAACGGCCAAGGTGAGCGAGTCCAAGCCGGCCAGACCCATCCGAGCGCTCGCATCGCTGACGTTGTTCCGCCTCGGCGCCACGACCCTCGTCATCGTCGTGCTCGCCGTCGTCACGACCCAGCTCGGCTTCGGGGCCGTTGGCGGAGTGGCAGTCTTCTACTTCGTCTTCCTGGCGAACCTCATCGTGCCCCTGCTGCGCAAAGGGTTCCTGGCGTGAGCCTGGCGCCGGTCCTGGCGGCGGCGGGGTTGGGAAGCTTCAACCCCAGCACGGACAACATCACGGTCAACCTCGGACCTCTCGGGCCGATCAACGTGGGCGACCTCCTCTCGGTCGGCATCGCCGGTCTCGCCGTCCTGGGGATCGGCCTGAGGCTGCGGATGAAGGTGACCTCCGGCGTCCCCGGCAGGTTGCAGCTCGCCTTCGAGACGATCGTCGGGGCCGTCGAGAATCAGGTCTCGTCCATGATGGGCGATCAGGGACTCTTCATCGTCCCCCTCGCCGTCACGCTGTTCATCTTCATCCTGTTCTGCAACTGGATCGACATGATCCCGACGACCTGGCCCGGTCATGACCAGCTGCTGCCGGCGCCGACGGGCGATATCAATATGACGGCCGCCCTGGCTGTGCTCGTGATCCTCCTCGTCCACTTCACCTGGATCCAGAAGAACGGTTTCAGGGCCTACATCAAGCACTACTTCAACCCGCCGGCGATGTTCCTCATCAACGTCGTAGAGGAGATCGCCAAGCCCCTCACTCTCGCCCTTCGACTCTTCGGCAATATCTTCGCCGGCGGCGTCATGCTGCTGCTGATCTCCTATCTGCCGGCGAAGTTCATCGTCCCGATCCCCCTCCTCGACGTCGTGTGGAAGCTCTTCGACGGCCTCTTCGTAGGCCCGGTGCAAGCATTCATCTTCACGTTGCTCACGATTCTGTACTTCTCGTCAGCGGTCACGGGAGGCCACTGAGCGCGGCGGGTGCCGTTCGGCTCAGCGTCAAGGATCTCCAAGCTCTGTTCCATCCAAAGAAACAGGAGAAAAGGCAAAATGGCAGTTGAGACCACAGCAGAAGCGCTCAGCTCCGCTGGAGCGTTCATCGGCGGCGGCCTCGCACTCGGCGGTGGCGCCATCGGCGCTGCCATCGGCGATGGCCTGGCCGGTAGTCAGACGATCGCCGGCATCGCCCGGCAGCCTGAGGCTCAGAGCCGCCTGTACACGACGATGTTCATCGTCGTCGGCCTGTGTGAGGCGATGTACTTCATCAACCTCGTGTTCATGATTCTCTTCGTCTTCGTGCTCTACAAGAAGTAAGCGGTCCCCTCATGGTGGTATCCAACCTGTTCCTCCTCCCGGGCTTCACCTTCGTCCTGGAGCTCATCGCCTTTTTGATCGTGCTCTGGCTTGTCGCCAAGTACATCCTGCCGCCCCTGCGCAAGGCTATGGATGAGCGCGCCGACCACATCCGTAACTCAATCCAGGCGGCCGAGGATGCCAAGCGCGAGGCGGACGAGCTGGCGGCGAGGCGACGGGAGCTGCTCGAGGGCGCCCGCCAGGAAGCCCGCGCCATCGTCGACCAGGCGAACGAGATCGCTGAGCAGCTCAAAGAGGAGGGTCGTCAGCGCGGTCTCGAAGAACACGCTCGGCTCGTCGCCAGCGCTCAGGTGGAGATCGACCTGGAGCGCGATCGGGCGCGCTCAGAGATCATGAGCGAGCTCGGCTCGCTCGTGCTCGAGGCGGCCGAGAGCGTTATCGGCGCCGGCCTCGACGACCAGCGGCACCGCGCCCTCGTGGAAGAAGCGATCACCGCCGCGCAGGCGAGCAGCACTCGCGGCGCCGGGACCGACCGCTGATGCTCGAGCTCGTGCGAGGCTACGCGAAAGCCACCTTTGATGCCGCCGAGCGTGTTGGACGTATCGATGTGGTGGCGTCCGATCTCGCCGAGCTCTCGCGCTTGCTCATTGCCTCCGAAGAGCTCCGCAATGTGTTGACGGACGGCTCGATCCCAGCTCAGATCCGCCGAGCCGTCCTCGAGGACCTCCTCATGGACAAGATCTCTCCGGAGGCCTTGTCTCCGGTTACCTTCGCCATACTGAGCGAACGGGCGGCCGAGCTCCCAAAGACCTTCGAGCGGCTCGTCGAGATGGCTGAGATCGCCAGCTCACTGGTTACGGCGGGCGAACCGCCTGACGGCGAGCCGCCAATCGGACGCTCGGGTGCCTATGAGCGCATCCGCGGCTACGGCGAGCGGATCTTCGAACAGCAGCGGCACACTGACGACGTGGACGAGATCGAGGACGACTTGTTTCGCCTCGCCCGCATCACCGAGCACAACTTGCCTCTTCGCGAGGTCTTGTCCGACAGCGCCGTGCCGACGGAGCTTCGGCTGGCGGTGCTGGCGGACCTTCTCAAGGATCGCGTTCGGCCGGAGACCGTGTGGCTGGCCGGCTATGTGCTGCGATCCGGGCGGTCTCGTGACTTTGTCGGTGCTCTCGACTATCTCGTGGAGATCGCGGCGGCGGAGCGCGGCCGGCGGATCGCTGACGTTCGTGCCGCCGTCGAGCTGGATGATGACGAACGCGAGCGGATGTCGCAAGCGCTTTCGGTGATCATGCGGAGACCAGTGGAACTGCGCGTCCGCATCGATCCGGCCGTCCTCGGTGGGGTCAGCATCAGCGTGGGCGACACCGTGATCGACGGGACGGTCAGGCACCGGCTGGATCAGCTTCGAGAGTCGCTCATGCAGCGAGCCTGAGCTTCACCGCCCGACTGCGCCAACACAAGTCGACCGACAAGCACGGAAAAGGACCACAGGACAGCACATGCCAGAGCTCACGATTAGCGCCGACGACATTGCGGCGGCGCTGCACCGCCACGTGGCGGACTACAACGCAGAGGTGCGGGCCGAGGAGGTCGGTCGCATCGCTGAGGTCGGAGACGGCATCGCCCGAGTGACCGGCCTTCCCAACTGCTCCGTCAACGAGCTCCTCGAATTCGAGAACGGAACCGTCGGACTCGCCCTCAACCTCGACGAGGAGACGATCGGAGCCGTCGTCCTCGGCCCCGTCGACAAACTGGACGAGGGCCAGATTGTCCGGGCGACGGGTCGCATCCTCTCGGTCCCCGTCGGCGATGGGCTGCTCGGACGCGTCGTCGACCCGCTCGGCAACCCCATCGACGGCAAAGGCACCCTCTTCAACACCGAAGACCGCCGCGTGGAGATCCAGGCACCCGGCATCGTGCAACGCCAGCCCGTGAAGGAGCCGCTGCAGACCGGCATCAAGGTCATCGACGCCATGACGCCGATCGGTCGCGGTCAGCGGGAGCTCCTCATCGGTGACCGGAAGACCGGCAAGACGACGATCGCCGTCGACACGATCATCAACCAGCGCGGCCAGAACGTGAAGTGCATCTACGTGGCCGTCGGCCAGAAGGGATCCACGGTCGCTCAGACCGTGGCCACCCTGGCCGAGCACGGGGCGCTCGAGTACACGGTCGTCGTGGCTGCCCCGGCCTCTGAGCCGGCGCCGTTCAAATACCTCGCCCCCTATGCCGGCTGTGCCATGGGCCAGCACTGGATGGAGCACGGCGAGCACGCCCTCATCATCTACGACGACCTCTCGAAGCAGGCGGAGGCCTACCGGCAGCTGTCGCTCTTGCTTCGGCGTCCCCCCGGTCGTGAGGCCTACCCGGGTGACGTCTTCTACCTTCACAGCCGCCTCCTCGAGCGTGCGGCGAAGCTGTCCGATGCCATGGGCGGGGGTTCGCTGACGGCGCTGCCGATCATCGAGACGAAGGCGGGTGACATCTCCGCTTACATCCCAACGAACGTGATCTCCATCACCGACGGGCAGATCTTCCTCGAGACAGACCTCTTCTACTCGGGCGTACGCCCGGCCATGAACGTCGGCAACTCCGTCTCCCGGGTGGGTGGCGCCGCCCAGATCAAGGCGATGCGTGCCGTCGCCGGCACGCTGAAGATCGACTTGGCGCAGTTCCGAGAGCTGGAGGCGTTCGCGACCTTCGGCTCTGAGCTCGACAAGGTTTCCCAGGCCCAGCTCGACCGCGGCTATCGACTGACCGAGCTCCTCAAGCAGGGGCTGAACGACCCCTTGGCCGTTGAGGATCAGGTTGTCGTTATCTACGCGGGAACGCACGGTCATGTCGACGACATCGCCCTTGAAGACGTGCAGCGATTCGAGCGTGAGCTGCGCGGGCACTTCCGGGCGCGCCACGCAGACCTGCTGCAGCAGATGCGCGACACCGGCCAGCTGCCGCCCGAGGCCGACATGGACGCGGCCATCGAGGAGCTGAAAGTGCAGTTCGTCCAGGTCGATGACGAGCCGGACGCCGCCAGTGCTTCAGGGTCCGCCGGACCGAAGACCGATGGAGCCGAGGCTCCCACGGCAGACGCGGCTCCCGGGGCCGAGGCCGGCGAGGCGGAGTAACTCATGGCCGGCGGCCAAGAGCGGATTCTGCGGACGCGAATCCGCAGCGTCGAGTCGACGAAGAAGATCACGCGGGCGATGGAGCTCATCGCCGCCTCGCGGATGTCACGCGCCCAAGCGCGTATAGCCGGCGCCCGACCCTACCTGCGCGGCATGGAGCGAGTGCTCGCCGATGTCGCCTCCGACGGCACGGCTCCGGCCCGCCTGCTCGGCGTCCCCGAGTCACCCGTGCACATCGCCGTCGTCACGATCGTGTCCGATCGGGGGCTGTGCGGCGGCTACAACGCCTTCGTCCTGCGTGCGTCCGAACGCCTCATGAATACGGGAGAGTCGGCCGGGCGTGACTATACGGTGACGAGCGCCGGCAAGAAGGCGATCGGCTACTTCCGCTTCCGAGGTCGCGCGGTGGCACACCCATTCTCGATGCCGGACGCGCCCACCTACGAGCACGCCCGCGAGCTGGCCGGCACGGTCGTTCCAGGGTTCATGGCCGGGGCGATCGACCTCGTGCAGCTCGTGTCTACTCGCTTTGTGAGCGCCGGCATTCAAACCGTGGAAACCCGTCAGATACTTCCTCTCCCCCCGCTCGGAGCCGAGGCCGGCAGCGGACATCCACGACCGGGGCCAAATCCACCGGTCGTGGCAGTTGCAGGCGGGGCGGAGCCGGCGACAGCGCACACCCCCGAGGAGGAAGCCGCTTCAGGTGGCAGCCGGGCCGGTTACTTCGAGTTCGAGCCGGCCCCGGAGGAGCTTCTCGGCCTCCTCGTGCCGCGCTATGCCGAAGCCGCGTTGTACGGAGCCCTGCTGGAGGCGTCGGCGTCGGAGCAGATCGCCCGCCAGCGGGCCATGGCGGCTGCCACCGACAACGCCGACGATCTCATCAAGAACCTCCGGCGGATCATGAACCGGGCCCGCCAGGACACCATCACGAGCGAGATCATGGAGATCGTGGGCGGTGCCGAGGCCTTGCGCGCGGGAGCCGGGCGCGAGGCCGCCAAACCATTGGACTTCCAAGTCGAGGAGAGAAGCGCATGACGACGACCGACATAACCGTCGAGGCCGAGCGGCACCTGGAGGACGGGCGAGTGGTCGCCATCACCGGACCGGTGGTCGACGTCGAGTTTCCCCCACACGCATTGCCAGAGATCAACCAGCTGATCGAGATGACGATCGAGGCCGAAGGCATCTCCATCGTCGTGCCGGCCGAAGTGGCCCAGCAGATCGGCGAGGGCAGGGTGCGCGCGGTCTGCCTGAAGGCGACCGACGGTCTTCGCCGCGGTGCGATGGCTCGCAACACCGGCCGCGGCATCTCGGTGCCCGTCGGTGACGCCGTCCTCGGGCACGTATTCAACGTCACCGGTGACCCGCTCGACACCGACCACATCGAAGAGCCCGACGACCATTGGGATATTCACCGCAGCGCCCCTGACTTCGACAGTCTCGAGCCTAAACGCCTCATGTTCGAGACCGGCATCAAGGTGATCGACCTCCTCGAGCCCTACGTGCAGGGTGGCAAGATCGGCCTGTTCGGCGGCGCCGGCGTCGGCAAGACGGTGCTCATCACCGAGATGATCCGGCGTGTCGCCCTGAACCACGGTGGCGTCTCGGTCTTCGCCGGCGTCGGTGAGCGCACGCGTGAGGGCACTGACCTCTGGCTCGAGATGCAGGAGTCGGGCGTCATCGACAAAGCCGCCCTCGTCTACGGCCAGATGGACGAGCCACCTGGCGTCCGTCTGCGGGTGGCACTCGCCGCCCTCACGATGGCGGAGTACTTCCGGGACGTGAAGAACCAGGACGTGCTGTTGTTCGTGGACAACATCTTCCGTTTCGTGCAGGCCGGATCGGAGGTCTCCACGCTGCTCGGCCGGATGCCCTCGGCCGTGGGCTACCAGCCGACGCTCGCTGACGAGATGGGCGAGTTGCAGGAGCGGATCACCTCGACGCGGGGTCACTCGATCACCTCCCTGCAGGCCGTTTACGTCCCAGCCGACGACTACACGGACCCGGCACCCTTCACGACCTTCACCCACCTCGATGCCACGACCGAGTTGTCCCGACAGATCGCCGCCCTCGGTATTTTTCCTGCCGTCGACCCGCTGGCCTCCACGAGCAACATCCTTGCCCCCGAGGTCGTCGGCGAGCGCCACTACGCCTGTGCCCGTCGGGTGCAGGAGGTGCTGCAGCGCTACAAGGAGCTACAGGACATCATCGCCATCCTCGGCCTCGACGAGCTCTCCGAGGACGATCGCATCACGGTCACGCGGGCCCGGAAGATCCAGCGGTTCCTCTCCCAGCCGATGTATGTCGCCGAGGTGTTCACCACGATCCCGGGTGTGACGGTCCCGATCGAAGAAACCGTCCGCTCCTTCGAAGCCCTCATCGGTGGCGATCTTGACGACGTTCCCGAGCAGGCGTTCCTGAACGTCGGCGGCGTCGACGACGTCCTCAAGAAGGCGAAGGAGATGTCTTAGTGCCGACGTATGTCGAGCTCGTCACGCCCGAGCGCGTCCTTCACTCCGGAGAGGCGGACTTCGTGGTGATGCGCGCCGAGGGCGGCGAGATCATGTTCCTGCCCCACCACACAGATTTTGTCGGTGCCGTCGACATCTGCGTCGTCCGTGTCGCTGCGGTGGGTGCCGAAAGTGGCGACGGCGAGGCGGCAGAGGTGCGGGCAGCCATGGCCGGCGGGTTCGTGCACGTCGTCGACAACCGCGTGACCATACTGGCAGGTATCGCCGAGCTAGCTGGCGAGATCGACATCGCCCGAGCCCGCCGCGCCCTCGTGGCGGCCGAGGCAGCCGAGGGCGAGGGTGGGGGTGGCGGTCCTGCTACTGACGAGACCGCGACCGAAGTCGAGGGGTTCAAAGGCGAGAAGGTCCTGGCGGGGCCCACGATGCTGGCGCTCCTGCAGCCCGACCTTCCCGAAGTGCGTGCCCGTCGGGCGCGCGCTCGCCTCGAGGCAGCCGGGGCGCTCGAAGGCACAGGGGCGTCCACGGCGGCGCCGTCACACTGACACCCCCGACGACTCGCGCCCGCCGCCGCTTGGCGGCGGCCCTGATGGTCCCGGCTCGGACCGCCGACGAGATCGACGGCCTCCGCCGGGCCTTGTCGTCGGCGGAGGTCGCCCGCATCGCCCCTCATGTCACGCTCGTGCCGCCGGTCAACGTCCGAGACGACGACTTGCCCGCTGCCTGCGATCTCGTGCGGGAGGTGGCGGCCGAGTTCCCGCCGCTCGCCCTCGAACTCGGGCCGGCGTCGTCGTTCCTGCCTGCGAACCCCGTGTGCTACCTGGCCGTTTCCGGCGAGGCGGGCGTCGTCGAGGCGCTCTCCGTGCTCGTGTCGAAGCTGCGCCGCGGGCCGCTCGCCGCCCCTGCGCGGCGCCCTGAGTTGCCGTTCGTGCCGCATGTGACCATCAACCAGCACATGGCCCGCGAGCGGATCGCCCCGGCGGTGGCGGCGCTCGACGGCTATCGGGCACACGTCGTCTTCGAGGGCGTCACGCTGCTCGAGTTCTCGGAGACGGAGCGGCGATGGGCCGGTCTGTTCGAAGCGCCCTTCCTTGAGCCCGCCGTCGTCGGCAGGGGGGGTGTCGAGATCGAGCTGTCGCTGAGCGACCGGCTGGATCCGATCGCAGCCGACTGGTCGCGCCGCGCCTGGGAGCTGTACTCGATTCAGCGGTTCGGGCCGGCAGGGCGTGCAGCGGAGGCATTTGCGATCACGGCACGGGTGGCCGGTCAGCTCGCCGGCGCGGCCGAAGGAGAGGTGCGGGGCGCTCTCTGCCGCCTCGGCAGCTTGATGGTGGGGGCGGACTGGCGGGGGGCGGGCGTAGGAACACAGCTGTTGCGCGCCTGCGAGCACCACGCCCTCGATCGGGCTTGCGCCAGAGTGCGGCTGGAAGTGCTGGCGGGGGGCCGGGCGGAGGGTTTCTATCGGGGGCGGGGGTACGAGACCGTGGCCAGGCTGCCGCGATGGCGGCAGGAGCGGGACTTCGTGTTGATGGAGCGGTCGCTCTAGCAGCCTTGCCCCGACGTGCCCTCCCGGCGACGCTCAAGGCTGGGCGAGACGGTCGTCGAGGTGTGCGAGTACTCGCGGCCAGGCCTCGGCATGCCGGTCCCGCGAGGCTGCATCGGGGAAGCCGGCATGGGTCAGGAAGACGAGGGTTCCGTCCCCGTCAGGTCGAAAGTCGACACGGACGACCGTCTCGGCACCGCCCGTAGACGCCGTCAACCAGGTCATCTCGACACCTCGGTCCTGCTCGAGGGCGAGAAACCTCCCGTAGTGAGGATGGCGATCGTCCTCGAAGCGAGTCTCGAAGAAGAACACCTCGTCGACGCCGGGGCGCATGAGCAACGTTCCCGGCTCGGCGAACCAGTTGTCGAAGCGCTCCGTCCAGGCGCTGTAGAGCCTCGCCGGTGACGCCGTCATGCGGCGCTCGGCGGCGGTTTCGTACGGGCGGGACGTCAGGTCAGGGCGAGTGATCGGATCGGCCACGGGGCAACGATACGCCCGCCGTCGTGAGCCAGCTGCCTCAGAACCAGGTCGTGCACCAGGGCGCTTTGTAGGAGCTGAACAAAGACGCTGCCTCGGCGAGGGCGCCGGGTCGCTGCTCATCGATCCGACCCGCCTCGGCGAGGGCGGAGACGGACGTCCCGCCGAGGTAGATCGAGCCGAGGACGTCGACCGGCAGGGTGAGGTCCGCCGATTGCTGGCTCCGCCGGCACTCGGCGCCGGTGGGCCCGCCCTCGAGCAGGTACCGGCCCTTCGCAAGGCCGAGGTCGTCGGTCACCTCGATGACGAGGCGCCCTTCGACGGGGTAGCGGCGCGCCGACAAGGAAGCTGTCACGTCCAGCAGGCGCACCCAGATGAAATCGTGCCGTCCCGTCTGTTGCACGGCTCGCCCGTCGGTGAGCAGGAAGCCGAGGGGCTCCGAGACGCTCCGCGTTCCGGCCTCGATGGAGGACGTCAGATCTATGTCGCAACAGTGCTGCCAGAGCCGCTGATAGGCCGCACTCGTGCTGGAGCACAGCTCCTCCACGACGAGTGTGTGCCGCGGGCGCATGTTGTCCCAGTTCGGCGTTCCTCGGTATCGCAGGTACCCCTCCACCGAGCCCTCCTGTGAGCGGTAGAGAGCCCAGAAGCTCTTCTCGGGTGCCTTGCCCGGGACCTCCACCTGTCGCAGCTCGCGGTCCCACCAGTAGGGAGTGCGCTCGATCGAGCCCGGCTGAGACGTCCGGAACCGCTCGTAGACGGCAGGTGCCTCCCGTCGGGCGGTGGCGGCGTCCACGTGGTCGACACTGCCGCAGCTCGGCTGCCGGAAGCGGGCACTCGCACTTTCGATGGAGTACGAGGCGCTCTCCACAGCAGGTCCGTATCCGAAGCGACCATAGATCGGGTACTCGGAGGCGATGAGGATGCCCAACTGCTCGCCCCGCTCAGCGGCCGCCGCCAGGTCCTCGCTGATCATGCGGGTGAGCAGACCCGCCCTGCGATGCGTCGCCGAAACCGTGACGTTCGTGAGCGCCGCCGCCGCCACGACTCGTGGGCCCGGCACGGTGAACTCGGTGGCGAACGAGCGCAACGTCCCGACCACCCGTCCGTCGTCCAGCGCGGCCCAGGTCCGCTCGAAGTCGACCTCGCCGGCCAAGTAGTCGGCGTACCCCTCGCCGAGGTCGTGTAAGAAACCGGCTCCCATACAGGCCACCCAGCCAGGCAACTCCGCCGCATCGATGGTTCGAACCGTTGGTGGCATACAGGGACCGTAGCAATCCGCCCGCAGGCGAACGCCGCCCGGCTCCTAAGGGGCGGGGCTCACGAGTTGTACCGAGGCGAGCCAGATCCTGACGTTCGCCGGGGCGTCGTCGTAGCCGACGGCGAGCACGAGTACGCGCCCGACCGAGAAGGCCGTGATGCCCGAGTATCGGTCGCCGCTCGAGAAGGGGATGGTGCTGAGCTCGTGCAGGGCCGGTCTGCCGTAGAGCGTGGTGTTGGTCTTGCCGGCGTAGCTTGCGAGGAAGGCGTCGATGTCGGCGGTGCTGGAGCCGGGTGGGAATGTCGCCATGGCGAGCTCGTAGGAATGCACCTCGAGGGCGCCCACATCTCCCAGGCTCCACGACGTCACCTTCGTGTGAGCCGGCAAGAGGGCCGTCAGCGTCGGAGGGTTCGTCTGAGCGACCGGCGTGCCCGGGAAGGCGGCCCTGACGGCGACGTGGCCGGTTCGGTAGACGGCCGGGCGAGGAGCCAGCGTGCTCGTCGGTATCGTCGTGGTCGTCGTCGTGATGATGATCGGGCTGGTCGTCGTCGTCGAGCCCGCCTGGCTGCTGCAACCCGCCACGGTCACGCAACTGAGCACGAGCAGACCGGCGATGGTGCTGCCGTCGTACCGGCTCACGCAGACCCGAGCGGTGTCGCTGTTTCGTCGCTTGCGAGGGGAGAGTCGATCGCGCCGCCCTCCTCGTCGCCCGTCTCGAGAAGGCTCATCGCCACGGTGGAGACGACTTCGTCTGCTGCCTCGGCCGGGTTGGTGCGCTGTGCGGCGAGTTCCTCGATCAGCCGCGATCCAGGGCGGTGGAGCTCGTCCGTCACCGACTTGGCGAGCCGGGCCGTGGCAAGACGCTCCGTCTCCTCCACGAGGCGGGCACTGCGCCGCCGCGCCAGGCCGCCGGTCGCCTCCAGGTGGGCGCGATGGGCGTGGAGAGCTGACCAGAGCTCGTGGATGCCGTTCCCGCTGGAGGCGACCGTCTCAACGATCGGAGGCATCCATTCGAGCCCTTGGGAGAGCTGGAGCATGTGGACGAGGTCGCGTTTCGTCTCGCGGACGCCGGGGCGGTCTGCCTTGTTGATGACGAGGACGTCGGCCACTTCGAGGAGCCCCGCCTTGTTCGCCTGCACCGCATCGCCCCACCCGGGGTTGAGAACGACGATGACGGTGTCGCAGCTGGCGGCGACTTCGACCTCGATCTGGCCCACACCGACCGTCTCGACGAACACGAGCGGCCAACCGGCGGCGTCGAAGACCCGGACGGCGTCCGGCACGGCGGCCGCTAGTCCGCCGAGGTGGCCTCTCGTCGCCATGGAGCGGATATAGACGCCCCTGTCGAGAGCATGGTCCTGCATGCGCACGCGGTCGCCGAGGATGGCGCCGCCCGACAACGGGGACGACGGGTCGATCGCCAGCACGGCAACCGGTTCCCCGGTCTCGATCAGGGCATCGGCGATGAGACGCGCCACAAGCGTGGACTTTCCGGCGCCGGGCGCTCCCGTGAAGCCGACGGAATAGGCCGCGCCCGAGCGGGGGTAGGTGAGGCGGGCAAGGTCACGGGCGATCGGGCCGCCCTGTTCGGCGATCGAGAGCAGGCGGGCGAGCGATCGACGATCGCCTGCTGCTCCACCCGCTGCGAGCTCGAGCAGCTCCGCTGGCGTGGCGCGCCGCCGCGGCAGTGCCCCGTCGCTCATGAGTCGCCTGCGACCCGGGTCACATCGGCTCCGAGGGCGCGGAGACGGCCGTCGAAGTCCTCGTAGCCGCGCTCGATGTGGGCGACACCGCTCACTTCGGTCTCGCCGACAGCTACGAGGCCTGCCAGCACGAGGGCCGCCCCAGCTCGGATGTCCGGCGCCCGCACCTGGGCGCCCGAGAGCCTGGGTATCCCCCGGACGACGGCGTGATGTCCCTCGATCGAGATCCTCGCGCCCATGCGCCGGAGCTCGTCGATGTAGCGGAACCGCCCGGCGAAAATGTTCTCGCTCACGATCGCCACCCCGTCGGCCACCGAGAGCAGCGTGACGAGGGCCGGCTTGTAGTCGGTGGCGACTCCTGGGTAGGGCAGCGTCGAGACGTCGACCGAGGACAGCCGGCCGTCCGAGGTGGCGAGGATGCCGTCGGAGTTCGGGACGCAGTGAACTCCGATCGTGCCGAGCTTGTGCAGCAGCATGTCCATGTGCTCGGGACGGGCATGATCGAGCTGGATCTCACCGCCCGCCAGTCCTACGGCGGCAAGGAAGGTGGCTGCTTCCACGCGGTCCGGGATGGCCGTGTGCTCGGTCGGCCGCAGCTGCTCGACTCCCTCGATTTCCACGTGCGAGGTGCCGGCTCCTTCGATCCTCGCCCCCATGTCCGTCAGCATGGCGGCGAGATCCCTCACCTCGGGCTCGCGGGCGGCGTTCTCGATCACCGTCGTTCCTTTTGCGAGAACGGCCGCCATGAGGACGTTGTCCGTGGCGGTGTGGCTCGGGTACTCGAGCACGATCCTTGCGCCCACGAGACGGTGGCAGCGCCCCTCGACGTAGCCGTGCTCGGCGCTGAACTCGGCGCCCAGCTCCTCGAATGCCCGCAGGTGCATATCGATCGGGCGCTCGCCGAAGTCGTCTCCGCCCGGCATCGACACCTTGGCGTACCCGTAGCGAGTCAGCAGGGGGCCGAGCACGACGATGGAGGCGCGGATGCGCTCGACCAGCTCGTAGGGGGCGATGGGGGTGACGTCGGCCGGCACATCGATCTCGAGGGCGCCCTCGGTCCCGCGCCCGGAGTGAGTCGTCGTCGCACCCATGGCAGCGAGCACGTCGGCCATGATCGAGACGTCGGTGATGGCGGGGACGTTGCCGATCCGGTGGCGCCCTGTCGCCAGCAGGCAGGCGGCCATGCACTTGAGCACGGAGTTCTTGGCCCCGTTGATCGCCACGGTCCCGCTGAGCGGTCCGTTGGCGCGAACAAGAAGACGTTCCATACCGGCGGCGACGCTATCGCTGGAGATGGCTGCCGGAGGGCATAGCCCAGGTTATGACACCGGGACGCCCGACAGGTCCCTCCTGCGATCCCGCCCGGGCGAGAACGCCGCGCCGCCGTCCTCGCCCAACTATCGTCGGCTGCCGATGAGCGCTGCAGAGGGCAACCGGCCGACGACGGAGGCGGACCCACCGACGAACGCGCTCCCCCACGGGCAAGCGCCTGACCGGAACCTCGCCATGGAGCTGGTCCGGGTCACCGAGGCGGCTGCGCTGGCGGCTGGCCGTTGGCTCGGTCGGGGCGACAAGGAAGGGGCCGACGCGGCCGCCGTCGACGCCATGCGGGTCGTGCTCCAGTCCGTCTCGATGGACGGCGTCGTCGTGATCGGAGAGGGCGAGAAGGACGAGGCGCCCATGCTCTTCAACGGCGAACGGGTGGGTGACGGCAGCCGCCCGCAGACCGACATCGCTGTGGACCCCATCGACGGCACCGAGCTGTGCGCCCTCGGCCGGGGCGGTGCCCTTGCCGTCATCGCCGTCTCGGAGCGCGGCGCCATGTTCGACCCCGGGCCGTGCGTCTACATGGAGAAGCTCGCCGTCGGTCCCGAGGCCGCCGGAGCCATCAACCTCGAAGCGTCCCCGACCGAGAACCTCAACGCCGTCGCGGCGGCGAAGGGGACATCCGTCCGAGACCTGACCGTGGTCATCCTGGACCGCGAGCGTCACCGCGACCTCATCACGGAGGTGCGAGGCACCGGCGCCCGCATTCAGCTCATCACCGCAGGTGACATCGCCGGAGCGATCTCGACGGCCTGGACACAGTCGGGCGTCGACGTCCTCTACGGGATCGGCGGCACCCCGGAGGGCATCATCGCCGCCGCCGCCTTGAAGTGCATGGGTGGCGAGTTGCAGGGGCGCCTCTGGCCGAGGCACGAGGGCGAGCGGCGAGCGGCGGAGGAGGCCGGCTACGAGGTGACACGCGTGCTCGGCACCGACGACCTCGTGAAAGGCGACAACTGCTTTTTCGCCGCCACGGGGATCAGCGGTGGGGAGCTGCTGCGGGGCGTTCGCTATGACCATCACGGCGCCACGACGCAGTCGCTCGTCATGCGCTCCAAGTCCGGCACCGTGCGCCTTGTCGAGGCGCGGCACCGGCTGGCCAAGCTACGGGCGTTCTCGGCGATCGAATTCGGCTGATATGGGGGAGGAACGCGATTGGCGGACCGGCAGCTCGGTGGCGCTCGCTGGTATGAGGCTGCGGTGTTCTATGAATTGCTGCCGCGGAGCTTCTTCGATTCCAACGCCGACGGGATCGGTGACTTCAAAGGCCTGACCGCGCGTCTCGATTACCTCGAGTGGCTCGGCGTCGACTGCCTGTGGCTCCTCCCCTTCTACCCTTCTCCCCTACGCGACGGCGGCTACGACGTGAGTGACTTCATGAGCGTCGCCCCCGAGTGCGGCTCTGTCGAGGATCTCGCCGCCCTCGTCGAGGATGCTCACCGACGCGGCATCCGCATCATCTCCGATCTCGTCATGAACCACACGAGCGATCAACACCCGTGGTTCGCCGAGTCCCGCTCCTCCAGGGACAACCGCAAAGCGGACTGGTACATGTGGGCCGACGACGACCAGGGCTACGCCGACGTCCGCGTCATCTTCGTCGATGCCGAGCCGTCCAACTGGACCTTCGACGTGCCGCGGCAGCAGTACTACTGGCACCGGTTCTTCCATCACCAACCCGATCTCAACTACGACAACCCGGATGTCGTCGAAGCCATGCTCGGAGTCGTGCGGTTCTGGCTCGATATCGGCCTCGACGGCTTCCGGCTCGATGCCGCCGCCTATCTGTCCAAGAAGGAAGGAACCACCTGCGAGAACCTTCCCGCCACTCATGAGATGCTCAAGCGCATCCGCCGCGAGGTCGACCGTCATCACGCCGACGCCGTCCTGCTGGCCGAAGTCAACCAGTGGCCGAGCGACGTCGTCGACTACTTCGGCGACAGCGACGAATGTCACATGGCCTTCCACTTCCCGCTCATGCCGCGCATGTTCATGGCGGTCCGCCGCGAGCAGCGCTTCCCCATCACGGAGATCCTTGCCCAGACTCCGCCCATCCCCGAGGGCTGCCAGTGGGGCATCTTCCTCAGGAATCACGACGAGCTCACCCTCGAGATGGTGACGGAAGACGATCGGGACTTCATGTACGCCGAGTACGCCCGCGACCCCCGCATGCGCCGCAACGTCGGGATTCGGAGGCGGCTGGCGACGCTCGTCGGCAACGACCGGCGCGTCGCCGAGCTGCTACATGCCTTGCTGTTGTCGCTCCCCGGTGCTCCCGTCCTCTACTACGGCGACGAGATCCTCATGGGAGACAACATCTACCTTGGCGATCGAGACACCGTGCGCACGCCGATGCAGTGGACGCCCGACCGCAATGGGGGTTTCTCGACGGCGGATTTCGCACAGCTGTACCTGCCCCCGCTGATGGACCCGGTCCACGGCTACCAAGCCGTGAATGTGGAGGCGGAGCGGCGCGACTCCTCCTCGTTCCTGCACTGGCTGAAACGCATGCTCCAGGTGCGCCGTCAGTACCCCGAGTTCGCCACCGGCTCGCTCGAGGTCCTCTCGGCGGACAACCCCTCCGTGCTTGCCTACCTGCGGGCGCCTCGGTCCCGTTCCGAGGCGATCCTGGGCAACGGTGCCGACCGAGGAGTGCCGACGACGGACGCCGCCGCGGCCGACGAAGAGGAAGGGCAAGGCGCCACGGTGCTGTGCGTGCACAACCTGAGCCGTTTTGCTCAGCCGGCGCAGCTGAGCCTCGCCCGCTGGGGGGGAGCGACGCCGGTGGAGCTCCTGGGGCGAGTGCCCTTTCCGCCCGTTGCCGAGACGCCTTACTCCCTCACGCTTCCTCCTTATGGCATCTACTGGTTCGAGCTCCGTGAGTGACCCCGTGAGCTCTGGGCGCGTGCCCGACTTCGGGCCGCTCGTCGGTGCCTACCTGGCGCGGCAGGACTGGGCGCAGTCGGCCCTCGGATCCTTCGGTGCGACGAGTCTGCCGGCGCAGGTGGTCGACGTCGAGGTGCTGCGAACCGAGCATCCCGGTATGGCCAGCGTGATCGTGCAGTGCCGGGACTGCACCTTCCACCTCGTTCTCGGTTGGCGCCCGGTAACGGTCGCTCCAGGGGTGCTCGGCGCCCAGTCGGATGCCGTCCTCGGCCCCGGCTGGGACAGCACCGGCGAGGTGCTCGTATATGCGGCGCTGGCAGATTCCGAGCTCGTCGTTCGCTTGCTCGAGTCGGTCAGCGGCGGTGGGGAACGGGCTGAGCGGGGGCGGGTGGTCCAGTCGCTCGTGAGCCACGCCTCCCTTGTCTACGACGATCGGCTCTTCATGAAGTGCTACCGGGTGATCGAGCCACGGCCCCGCCCCGAGGTGGAGATGGTGTGGCGACTTGACGCCGCCGGGTTCAACCACATGCTGGCGCCGGTCGGTCACTGGCAGAGGAACGGGCGCGATCTGGCGCTCGTGCGGGAGTTCGTGCCGGGCGCCGTCGAAGGGCTGGCGCTTGCCCGCACGTCCCTGCGCGACTTGCTCGCCCGCGCCGATTCCACCAACAACGGCGCCCCCTTTGCCGACGTCGGGCTCGCCGGTGGCGACCTCGGTCCGGAGATGCGCCGCCTCGGCGAAACGACGGCGCGCATGCACCTGGCGTTGGCGACGGCGTTCGGCACGGAGCCGCTGCCGAGGGGGGGTGTCGGGGCGGCGGGCGGCGGCGGGGCGGTGGTGGCGAGCGCCGTCCGAGTGCACGGCGACTATCACCTTCGCCGTGTCATGAGAACCGACAGCGGGTGGTTGGTGGCCGGTTTCGGGGACGACCCGCTCATGGGGGCGGCAGCCGGCGCCGCCAGCCAGGGGGAAGGCCGCTTCGCCTCGCCCCTCGAAGACGTGGCGGACCTGTGCTGCTCGCTCCAGATCGCCGCCGCCGAGGCAGTGGCCCTCCAGACGCGGAGCACGCGTGCTCACGCCGGCGTGCTCGCACAGGGCTGGCTGGAGCACAATATTGCCGCCTTCGTCTCCGGGTACATGTCGATGGCGGGCATCGAGCGGCTGATCCCCGGCACCCGCCCGGATGTCGACCTCGCCCTCAGCGTGCTGCGGTCCGCTCGGGACTCCGAGGGGGGCTCGGAGGGCGCGTAGCTCCCAGTGCTCCGCCCTCTCGGCTCCCGGGAGCGGAGAGGGCCTTTGGACTAGAGCAGGGCGCTCAGCCCTCCGTCGACAGCGAGCACCTGACCGGTGACGTAGCTCGAACGGATCGAGAGCAGCCAGACGACGGCATCGGCCACTTCCCAGGCCGAGCCCATGCGACCGAGCGGCACCGGCGTGCGGTCCCGTGAGGGCCGGCCAGCAGAGGCCCAGCGGCCGAGCGGGGTATCGATCAGGCCGGGTGCCACGACGTTGGCTCGGATCTGACGTCGGGCGCCTTCTGCCGCCACGTGGCGGCAGAGGCCGGCGAGTGCCGCCTTGGAGGAGTCGTAGGCCGGGATGCGGCTTCCCGGCTTGAGGCCGGCCACCGAAGAGATGAAGACGACGGCCGAGTCCGGAGGCATCAAGGGCAGGGCCGCCCGGCAGGCGAGGAAGTGCGCCCGCACGTTGACGGCAAAGGTCGTGTCCCAGTCGTCGAGCGTCGTGCCCGAGATCCCGCGTCCACGCCCGATGCCGACGTTGAGTACGAGCCCGTCCAGGCCCCCAAGGCCCTGAACGGCCTCCGACACCGCCAGCTCGCAGGCGTTCTCATCGCTGGCGTCGGCCACCACGACGACGGCTCGCGACCCTTCCTGCTCGACGAGCCGCGAGGTGGCCCGCGCGGCATCCTCGTTGCGGTCCCAGCAGCACACGGCCGCGCCCTCACGGGCGGCGAGCACGCTGATCGCCCGCCCGTTGCCGATGGGCGGGCCCGCGTCGGGGCTCGCTTGCGTGCCCGCTCCGAGCACGAGGATCCGACGTCCCGCCAGCAACGGGCTCTTGCCGGCGGATGCCGGCGGCGGAGCCCCGGCGTCGCTCATTGCGGAAAGCCGGTGAGGCCCGAGTCCAGCTGCACGCCGAGGCTGTTGAGCGTCATGGCCACGAGGTGGTAATGGCCGACGAGCATGGGCAGCTCGATGAGCTGCTCGGTGCTGTAGACGGCCGACAACTCCGACCAGGTGGCATCGGAGATGCGGAAGTCGCGGTGGAGCTCGTCGGCCGCCCGCAAGAGCGTGGCGTCGAAGCCGGCCCAGCCTTCGGCGTCCGGACCGAGCACGACCCGGTCGATCTCCTCGGCCGTCAGACCGCAGGCGAGGGCGATCGGCGCGTGCTGCGCCCACTCGTAGGCGGCCCCACAGTTCCAGCCGGTGCGAAGGATCATGAGCTCACGCTCTCGCGCCGGTATCTTGCCCCTCAACAGCTTGCCGCCGAAGGGCAGCCAGCGCCGAAACAGCCCCGGTGCCTGCACGAGCGTTGTGAAGATGTTGGCGTCGGAGCTGGCGCCCACGCGGGCTTGGTCGAGCAGCTCCCGCACGACGCCCTCCCGCTCCTGTGCCGGAACGGGCGCGATCCTGGGTACGGAGGACCGATCTGGCGACGGGTCAGCCATCGGATCTCACTTTCTCGTCGAAGGCGACGGGAGATGGCCACGCCACAGCCGGGTGCCTCAAGGGTCTCGGGTGCTCTCCCGCATGGCGATCTTTTCGAGGGCGTCGCGCAGATCCTCAGCGGCCCGCTCCGGCGAGACGACGTTGATGAGCACGCCGGTCCCGAGCTCGAAGCCCGCCCGCGTCGTCAAGTTCGGCAAGACGTGGATGTGCCAGTGGTACATGCCGGTCGCACGGTAGGGAGCGGAGTGGAACACGACGTTGTAGGCGATGTCTCCAAGGTGCTCGGAGAGCGCCTGCAGGGAGGTGCGGACGGCCTTGCCCATCGCCACCACGCGGCTCGTCGGAGCCCGGTGAAGGTGGCTGCCGTGTTCCCTCGGCACCACGAGTAGTTCGTAGGGCGTACCGCTCCAGAAGGGGGCAAAGGTGACGAACTCCTCGGAGGACTCGAGCACCCGGTAGCCGACCCGCTCCTCTGAGGCGGCGGCGGCGCACAGGAGGCAACCGCCGGCGAAGCGGGCAAAACCCGCCTGCTCGTCTGTCAGCTCACGGGGCACGAAGGGGATGCCGAGCAGCTGTCCGTGCGGATGGGCGACGGACGCTCCAGCCTGACGACCGTGATTGACGATCACCTGGCTGTAGCGAAGCCCGTGCGTGCTCTGGTGCTCCTCGACGCGGTCCCGGATGGCCGCCATCACCAGCGAGAGCTGATCGTCGGGCAGAGAGGCGAAGGTCCTCTCGTGCTCAGGGGAGAGGACGAGGACCTCGTGGATACCGCTCGCAGGCGCCTCGGTGAACACGGGTCCGCGGTTCTCGACCACGAACGGGGCATCGCCCTGGAACGCCGGGTACCGGTTCGGGACCACCCGCACCATCCAGCTGCCAGACGGTCCATAGACCTCGAGCGCCGGCAGCGTGTCTCCCTCGTTCCCCGGACAGAAGGGGCAGTGGGCCACGTCATCGGCATCGGGCGTGGGCTGTCTCGGGAGGAAAAGCCCCGGGCGCTGCGCACGGTCCGTCGACACCGTTATCCATCGGCTCGACAGCGGATCGAGGCGAAGTTGGTTCACCCTCGCTGAAGTCCCTCCTCTTGCCCCATTCTCCTCCTGCAGATCATATTGCCAAGGCTACCGTCGGCCGACGGTGAGGGCGCGCATCATCGGATGGAATTCCAGCTGCAAAACTCCCAGTTTGTGAGCCAGCCCCTCTACGATCTCCTCCTCGTCGCCCACGTGGTCGTGGCCGTCGTCGGCTTTGGGGCGATCGCCGCCGCCGGGCTGGCGGCATCGTCGGCCCGTGGCTCACGGGATCCGGTGAGTGACGAGGCTGTGCGGCGTTTCTTCAAGACGGGGCCAGACTGGCCTGCCCGCTTCATCTTCGGCGTCCCGCTGCTCGGTCTGGCGCTCCTCTTCGGCGGTGACCGCAGCGCTGCGCATGCGCCTTGGCCTTGGATCGGCCTTACCCTGTGGACGCTCGCCACGGGAGTTGCCACGGCGCTGTGCTGGCCGGCCGAGCAGAGCGCTCAGGAAAAGCTCACGGCCTTGCAGGGAGCCTCGCCTGAGACGAGCGAGGCGCTGCTCGGACAGTTCCGGGAGGCGTGCCGGCGCATGGAGCTGGCGGCGGGAGCGATCTCGGTCTGCTTCGTGGCGGCCGTGTTCGTGATGATCTTCCAGCCCTAGCTCCCGAAGCCGCCGGGAAACCCCCCTCGATTAGATTCTTCAGCCGTGACCCCGGAAGCAAATCGGCCGCGCCGTCGCGTCCCGGCGAACGCTCAGAGCACAGGTCCGGCTCGGCTCGACACCGCCGCCCACCTGGCGAGCCGGCACCAGGCCGCCTCGAGGAAGCGGACGATCCGTCGCCGGCGCGCGGGCGTGCTCCTCTCGACGCTCGTGATCGTGGCCGCCATCGTGGCAGCCTGCAACGCCGTCACGAGCGCCAGCTCCAAACCGCCCAAGAAGACTGCAACCAGTGGGGGCACCACCGCGTCCACAAAGCCGCAGACCACGACGACCACGCTTCCGGCGTCGTTCGACGTCGGGATCCACGCCTTCTACTGGGACGAGAAGGGCCCTGGGATCACTCACGTCGGGCCGACGGGTGCAGCCCTCCCGGGCCGCCTGCTCACGACCGAGGTGAGGTACCCGACGCTGGACGGATCTGCTGGCACGGAGTCCCTGAACGCCAGTCCGGCGACGGCAGGCGGGCCGTATCCGGTCATCGTCTTCGCGCACGGGTTTGAGACCGAGCCCCTCGACTACGCCGGTCTACTGGACAGCTGGGTGCGGGCGGGTTTCGTTGTCGTCTCCCCGATCTTCCCGGACGAGAACCTGCAAACGGTGACCGCCGCCGGCGGCATGTCCAACCCGGCCGTCGCCTCTGCGCTGGAGAATGACGTCTACAACGAGCCGGGCGACATCGTCTATGTGCTGAAGCGGTTGCAGGACCTCGGTGCCCAGCCCTGGGGCAGCCATCTCAGAGGGGTCCTGAACCTCGACGACGTCGGGCTCGCCGGGCAGTCGGACGGCGCCAACGTGGTCGCTGCCCTCAGCTTCGCCTCCGGCCTGGACACGCTGGACGCCGAGATGCCCTCCGCTGTGAAAGCGGTGGCCGTCCTCTCCGGCAGCGCTTGGAGCTACCTGCCGGACGGGACGATCGGGACGTACGGTGGTTCCTCCACCTCGCCGGCGCTGTTGCAGGTGCAGAGCGACGCCGACGGGTGCAACACGCCCGCAGACGGGACAGATCTGTTCGCCAGCCTGCAGGCTGGCGTGCGTGCGAAATGGTTCGTGACGCTGCTTGGAGCGGACCATCTCGGGCCTTACGAGGGGGTGGCTCCGTGGGCGAGTGTCGTCGACGCCGTCACGACCAAATTCTTCGAGCACGAGCTGCACTGGAGGTCGGCATCGAGCTCGGCGGCCTCGATCGAGACGGCAGGCGCGCTCAGCGGCGTGGCCGAGATCACGACGGCCGTGAGTGACTCGACGGTTCCGCAAGTGTCGCTCATCCCGGGCTGTTGAGGCAGATCGCCGGCCGGGTGAAATGACGAGCACGCCGTCCCGTCAGGTGGCCTATCTCGACAATGCCGCCACGACGCCCATGAGGCCGGAAGTCCTCGAGGCGATGCTTCCTTGGATGACGACCGCCTTCGGCAATGCGTCAGCGGGACATTCCATGGCCCGCACGGCGCGCCGAGCTGTCGATGATGCCCGGGACACCCTGGCCGAGGTGCTGGGCTGTGATCCGGGCGACGTGGTCTTCACGAGTGGCGGGACGGAAGCGGACAACCTCGCCGTGACCGGGGTCGCCCTGGCCGCCCGCGAACGAGGCGTCGACCGCCCGCTGATCGGTTGCAGCGCCGTCGAGCACCCGGCCGTGCTCGAGCCGGTGCGCGCGGCCGGCGGCGAGGAGCTCCCCGTGGACGCCGACGGCCTCGTCGACATTGCTCGGTTGGAGGACTGGCTCTCGCGCAACTCCGGTCGCGTCGTCGAGGTCTCCGTCATGCTCGTCAACAACGAGACCGGTGTCATCCAAAGCGTCGCAGACGTCGCCCGACTCACCCGCGAGCTCGCTCCGCGGGCTCTCGTCCACACCGATGCCGTGCAAGGGCTCGGCTGGCTGGACGTCGCCTCACTCGCCGAGATGGCCGACCTCATCACCGTGAGCGCTCACAAGATCGGGGGCCCGAAAGGGGTAGGGGCGCTCATCGTCAGGTCCGAGGCTCGCCGCCAAGTCCGTCCGGTGCAGCGCGGAGGACCGCAGGAGCGCGAGTTGCGCGCCGGTACGCACGACGTGGCCGGCATCGTCGGGATGGCCTGCGCAGCTCGACTGTGCTCGGCCGAACGAGCGGTGGACTCGAGGCGGGTGGAAGTGCTCGCCGGCAACTTGGTGACAGGCGTGCTTGCTGCCGTGGCGGGATCGGGAGCTGCCGTGCCGGCCGATCGCCGCATCGCCGCCATCTGCAACCTCTTCTTCGAGGGCGTGGAGTCCGAGGAGCTGCTCCTCGTCCTCGACGAGCTCGGAGTTTGCGCCTCCGCCGGTTCCGCCTGCGCCAGCGGCGCCCTCGAACCGAGCCATGTCCTGCTGGCGATGGGCCGAAGCCCGCAACAGGCGCGGCAGCACGTCCGGCTCTCGCTCGGTCGCTCGACGACGGTGGAGGATGTGGACCAGGCGGTCGCCGCCATCCCTGAGGCGGTAGCTCGCCTGCGGGGCGGCCGCTGACGCTCGCCTCGCCGTGCCGCTGCGGCGCTGAGGTCGTCTGGGAAGCTGTTCCGGTGCGACGCCTTGCCGCCCGGGCTCGCTGGCGATCAGGCTGCGCCCGAGCCGTCGCACTGGCG
>Ga0187879_10000226_pt1 | contig 39611 bp, 33 predicted proteins | sample June2016WEW_19_1_FD_132423 | JGI IMG/M metagenome (GOLD analysis project Ga0187879, IMG submission 132423) | Peatland microbial communities from SPRUCE experiment site at the Marcell Experimental Forest, Minnesota, USA - June2016WEW_19_10 | ecosystem: Environmental > Terrestrial > Soil >... | reverse complement strand
CATAGGGCCCATCCTGATAACGCCCGATGGAAAAACGTACGTCTATGGTTTTCACCGAACACTGGCTGACCTTTACCTCGTCGAAGGCCTGAAGTAAGTCTTCCTCGCCATCTTTCTGGGCGCTTGTTTCTACGGCGGGCGGGCCGGATCGGGATCGCCCCTTTGCTGGTCCGTCTAGTGGGAAGTTCGAAATTCGACCTCCCGCTCAATTTCAGCAATCGCGATGGGAGCCAAGTTAGCCTCACGCAGCCGTTGATTGAGTTGCGCCAGTCCCATTTGCTTGAAGCGTGTCCATTCCGCAATGCGGATCTTTGCCTGTGGACTCGACTCCTGGTAAACCGCGATCGCTTGCGAAGGCACTGCACGATCCCCGCTTTCGACAACCCGCAATGCAGACACGAGGCCGTAGTAGGCATCCTGCAGTCCGGGACCCTCTTCTGCCGCGTGTTCCTTATTCATCACAATCCTGGCGATCGCGGATTGAGCATCGGTGAGCACCGACTTGAGTTGGGCGTCTTGGGTTTCCGGTTTCTCTTGCTTCAGTTTCTCTTGAATGTCCGCAAGCTGTTTCTGAACCGAACCCATTTCCGCCAGAGCGCGTCGCGGTTCAACCGTCTCGGCAAATACTTGTTGGCCAAGTTGCAACTGCTTTTCGAGTACCTCGGGGGTCGCGGACGAGCGCGGATCCATGATGACGGTGAGAGGCTGGTTTTGAGGTTTCCCATCGACCGTAAGGCGGACCTGGTAGATTCCCGGCGTCGCCTTTGGGCCGCTGGGTCTGTGGTACTCGGCGTCCTCATCGTCGGTCGGGCCTCCCGAACTGCCCCAGGTAAGGTTCCAGACGAAGCGGTGCATGCCCGCGGTTTTCTCGAGGACTTCAGGCTTGGTGAACCACCGCTCGGCAATGGGAAGCGGCAGGTACTTAGTCGGGATCCGCTCTTCTGAAGAATGACCTTCCGAAGAAAACCGTCGGACGAGATTCTGTTGCGCATCGAAAATTTCTAGCTGCAGGGTATGCGCTGGAGACGGAAGGAAATAATCAATCATCGCTCCATTCGGAGGATTCTCGGCCGCGGGTTCCTCGGGCGGAAGCGGCGTGCCTGAAAACGAATCATTATCCACGCGAACTGCTGTGGCCGGACGGTAAAGCCACGGTGCTTTCGTTCTGCTCGCGTCAAGCATCTGCACCTGGCGAAGCGGCGTGATGTTATCGAGAATCCAGAAGGAGCGCCCGTACGTAGCAATTACCAGGTCATCCCCGTGGAAGGTGAGATCCCGAACTCCGGTGACCGGCAGATTCAATTGCAGAGACTGCCAGTGATCCCCCTCGTCAAAAGATACGTAGACACCGAATTCGGTTCCCGCGACGAGAAGTCCCTTGGCCTGCGGGTCTTCGCGCACGGCGCGCAGGAATTCGGGTGCAGAAATGCCGTTCGTGACCAGTTGCCAGGTGGCTCCATAGTCGCGTGTTCGATAAATGTAAGGGGTCTGATCGTCAACGCGGCTGCGATTGACGGCCGCATAGGCGACGGCGGGATCGAAATGCGAAGCCTCGATCAATGATACTTGGCTCCAATCGGCCAAACTTTGCGGGGTGACATCTTTCCAGTTCTTTCCACCATCGCGAGTAACGTAAATCAACCCCGTGTCGCTTCCCGCCCAGATCAGATCGCGATTCAGCGGCGAAGGCGCAATCGTAAATACCACCCCGTAACCAGCGCGTTTAGCGCTCTTGAGAGTAGGAACCGGGCTTCGCGAGACGTGGGTCGGCGGACTCGGTGGTTTGGGGTGGGTCGATCCAGTGAGATCGGGGCTGATCGTTTCCCAGTGCAGACCGCCATCGATGGTCGTCATTACATACTGCGTTCCGAGATAAAGGGTTGCCGGGTCAACCGGAGAAAGAACAAGCGCGGGAGTCCAAGGATCACGATACTTGCGCTGATTGATCTCGACATCGAATGCAAAGGCTGGCCATGGAGTAATGTCCTGGCTGAGGCCAGTGCGTTTGTTGAAGCGAGCGACGGAACCGTAAGTTCCAGTCAAATAAATGATGTTGGGATCTTTCGGATCGACCACCAGATATCCGCTTTCGCTGCCGCCAGGAAGGAACCAGTCCCGCGGCGTAATTTGGCCGTGGTCGGTGCGGCTCAGAACCGCGGCACTGCCGCTATCCTGCTGCGCGCCATACACAACGTAGGGAAACTGATTGTCCGTAGTTACGTGATAGAGCTGTGCCGTGGGCTGGTTATACCAACTGCTCCACGTGCGGCCGCGGTTGAGGCTGATCGTGGTTCCCTGGTCCGTTCCGAGAACCATGCTGGTCGAATTCTTCGGGTCGATCCAAAGCTGGTGATAGTCGTCCCCTCCAGGAGCGCCGCGCACCACCGAGACAGTCTTCCCCCCATCCTCAGATCGATAAAGAGCCACATTCGGGATGTAAACTACCTCGGGATTGTGGGGATCGATCGTGATGCGATTGAAATACCACGCCCGGCTGGTAAGAGCAGAAGCGGAGTTTGCAAGTACCCAAGTGTTGCCTCCATCGTCGGAGCGATACAGGCCGGATCCTCTCGCGGGCGTCTGGGTCTGCATCTCGTTCTGGAGAACGATGAGCGCATACGCGTGCTGTCCGTCTGGCGCAACATCGACTCCCACGCGCCCCCAATCGCCTGCGGGCAGCCCATTTCCCTTGAGCCGAGCCCACGTCTTGCCGCCATCCTGAGAACGGTAAAGGCCACTGCCTGCTCCCTCGATCGGAGCATACGCGCTCCATGGCGGACGCCGCACCTGCCATGCGCCGGCGAACAGAAGCTGCGGAGCAGCAGAACCCATCGCCAGATCTGAAATTCCGATCTCGGACCCCAGATCGAGAACCCGCGTCCAACGCCCCCCTCCATCGACGGATTTATAGACGCCCCGCTGTTCGTTCGGCCCAAAAGCGTGCCCTAGGGCACCAACATAAACGACGTTTGGATTCTGCGGGTCAATGACGATCCGGCTGATCTGGCGCGTGTCTTCCAGGCCGACATGATTCCAGGTCGCGCCGCCATCGGTGGATCTGTAAACGCCGTTGCCGGAAGAAAGGTCCTCTCGAATATCAGACTCGCCGGTTCCGGCGTAAATAACTTTAGGATCGGACGGAGCCACTGCCAGTGCGCCAATCGAAGCTACTGACTGGCCGTCAAAGATGGGTGTCCAGACAGCTCCGGCATCCGTCGTTTTCCAGATCCCGCCATTGACGGAGCCAAAATAAAAAGTTGTCGAGTCGCCCGGCACGCCCGCCACCGAGACCGCGCGGCCTCCGCGGAAAGGTCCAATCAGACGCCACTTGAGCCCATTCACCAGCTCCTGCGGGATCGCCTGTGCAGAGACACCGATGGTTGGCAACGGTAAAGTTAGCAAAAGAAAAGCACCTATGAAGGTACGACGCGCTAAAGACGATCGGAATTTGTACAAGTGCCAGACCCCGTTCCTGATACTTCAGTGAGTTGAGCTATTATGCCCGAGTCTTCGACGACGTATTTATCTCAATCATCTATCTGACGAACGGTGATTCGCCCGAAGGAGTCAATAAATAACGATACGAAAGGACGGACCGCTTTGGCGGAGATTCCTGTGAGCACCATGCAACACGCTTACCGGAGCAATCGTCGGGGAGGGAGCGCCCCATAGCCTCTCTCTGCAGTGCGGTGGGGAGTGGCCAGGCGGATCGTGTGGGCCTGGGTTTTGACTATTCCGGCGTCGGTATTTGTGGCGGCAGTTGCATTCTGGCTGTTACGATTGATTCATCCGGGAGCGTAACGGTTTTCGGTTAGCCCCCCTCCAGTCTCCCGTGTTCCAAACGCTGTCATGGCATCTTAGTGGCTGCACGAAGGATGGCTCCCGGTATAACGGAGGAGGCCAGCTCCTCGTACCTCAGGGGCCGGTGACATGCGCCATCGGCCCTCTTTTAGTCTCTATGCCGGTTCCAGGGTGCGACAATGCCGCGGATCAATCGCGGTCGTCCTCCTCCTCCTTTCCATTCGCCTGCTGGTTAGCGGCGCCAGGGTAAGGCTTATCATTTCCCATGATCCCCTTCCACAGAATCCGGTTGAACAAATTGGAATTGATCATGTCAGGGTGTTTGAAGTTAAAACCCTTGGTCGCTTGCGCCCACCAGGTGCCGTCGTGGAGCGACTTAATCGCGACGGTTACTGGGCGTTTTCCAGGATTCTTGCACTCGGGCACCAGTGTCGGGTCCACCGGAGGCTGGCACAAGATACCCGGGATAGGCGCGACGTAGGGTTGCAAGTTGGGTTCCTTGATGAACACATCGGACATCGGAACGGCATTCGCATCGTTGAGACCGAGGTAATTGACGCCGAGGATATCCTCGATGGTTCGGACCACATTGGTGGAGTTGTAATTGGTGTGGATCACGGCTCCGGTGTTTGTATAGGGTGAGGCGATGAACACCGTAGAACGATGTGCATCCACATGATCCGGCCCGTTTTGCGCATCATCTTCGACCACAAATATCGCTGTATCCTTCCAGTACGGCGAGTTTGACACGGCCTCGACCAGACGGCCGACCGCGTAGTCGTTGCTCGCGAACTGCGCCAATGGGTTTTCCAGATTTGCGGCGTTCGACGAGAAGTTACCGAAATGGTCTTCCATGAAGTCGACCATCTCGAAGTTGGGCAGATTGCCGTTTTTCACATACTCATTGAACTCGCGATTCCACTCTTCGAAGCGGTACTGATCAGGAGTGTTCAGGTCCCAGCCACGATAGTAGACATCGGTTTTGTCGAGCAGGGAGTGACGCACCGGCACCGCCTGCACCACCTTCTGCGCGAAGGCGTCGCGTACGATGGGAATGTAGAACGGGGCGCCAGCGGAAGGATCGACATAATAGTTCTCGTCGGCGTAGAGACCGTAGTGGCGAACCGTTAGCCCGGCGCGCATCACGGTGTCCCATATGTAGCCGCCGAGCGCGTCGGGATCCAGGTCGTCCGCGCCTTGCGAAGCGGTGATGTCCTTCGTGCCGGGTTCAATCGATGAGCCACCGGTCGGATCGAACAGCGTGGTAATGCGCACCGTGCTCGGACTGGGCGTTCCGTTGGTTGTGTCGGGCAGTGCAATCCCGATGTTGCGCGGATTGCCATTCCAGTCGAACGGGATGTTGTAATTCGCGTTGCCATAGCCTACGAGCACATTCTTGACCGTGGCATCGTTGGCATGGCCTTGCGTATCCCAGTTCCAACCGTCGCCACTCACGTCCCCGGCATCGTAGAAATTGTCGAGCAGAGCGAATCGGGTCGCCAGCAGGTGATGGTTGGGTGAGATGGGACGCGGAAACTGCACCCGGGCCGGATCGCCGTTGCCCTGCTTCAGATCGCCGAGGATCTGATCGTAGGTACGGTTTTCCTTCTGGATGAAGATCACGTGTTTGATGTGATCATGCAGAAACGCCATCATAGGATCACGGCTCCGTTTGAAGAAGCCGTCGTTAGCATCGACGAGAGCCGACAGATAGCCGAGCGTGTCGGTGTCCGGGACCGGTATCGTCAGAAACCCCGCCTTGAGCAAAGCCAGGATGTACTCGTTGCGGGACGTTGGGTTCGGTGGTGGACAAAGAAGGCTCGAATAGTCCGGTGGGATGCCTTCCCCGGGGCAGTCCGACCGGTATTCCAGGTTCGGACCGGGATCCGATTTCATGTTCACCACGAACAATTTTTTTCCATCCGCGCTGACCGTTACCGAACTCGGATACCAGCCGGTTGGGATACGACCGAGCAGTTGCTGCGAAGCAACGTCGATCACAGCTACGGCGTTCTCTCCACCGAGAGTGGCGTAAAGGCGGCGCCCGTCCGGGCTCAACGCCAAGGAGTTGGGGCTGGACCCCTTGTAGTGGTATCCCGGCCGAGCGACTGAGATTCGGCTGTTGAGCGCATCTTTCGTGGTATTGATTACCTCAATCTCATCCAGATCGCCGTTGGCCACGTAGAGGCGAAGCTGATCCGCGGATAGGACCATGCGATTCGGTTCGCCTCCAACCTTGATCACCTTGAACGATCCCGAAGGGCTCACCGACAGCACTTGGCCATCGCGCTGGCTGCTCAAATAGGTCTTAACCGGAGCGCCCTTAGAATCCGATATCACTACCGGCCAGTAAGGCATTTCTCCGATTGCCGTCTTCTGTCCCGGGGCGAAGAAGACTACTTCTTTGGATACGGTGCGCGTGGACGTGTTGATGATGGACAGCGAATCATTCTGATAGTTAGCCACGTACAGTGTCGAGCCGTCCGGACTGATTGCCAATCCAGCTGCCAGCGCACTGAACGGCATGTACATGTATTGCGCAATCGGGTTGCTGTTGATCGGCGTCGTGCTGAACAATCCACCCGTTGGATACTGCTGTATAGGAACATCGGCGGGCATGTTATGCCCCAGGAGCACAAACGGAGCATCAGGCACGTAGGTACCGTCGGCGCTGGCTCCCGTGGTCGTCGACTTAAATATCTCCACGCGGTCGTCGATGCCTCCGGCAACGTAGAAGCGCGTGCCCGACGGATCCCACAATAAACCGTGATAAGTGTTGGGGATGTTGATCAGTTGTTTCTGCTTAGGTCGCGCGCCACGGACATCGAAAACGAATACCCACTCCGCATTCGGAGTCGTGGTGGATGACGGAATTCCTGTGAGAGGGTCGAGCGCAGGCCAGACGATTGCGGTACCGTCCGGACCCTGAGTGTAGAAGCCCGTGTTGTAACCGGTAGTAAGAATCAGCAAAGCGGTGCCGTCCGGACTGAGCGCAGTGTTCACTGCGCCATTTGCATTGGCGGAGCCGTCAGGGCGCAGGCCAGTGGGCAGGTTTTGGAAAATTGAGCCGGGCGCGGCGGTAGGAGTAATGTAGAAACCGTTGGGTAGAAGGTTGCCCCCAACCGACGCTGCGTTCCGTGTCTGACCACCCGCCAGTGCGGGTATCATCAGGCATAGGATCACAGCCGGCACAGCGCAAAAGCAGGAGCTCGTCTTTCGTCGCATGTTTCCCTCCGCAAGATTTGGTTTTCTTGGCCTCGCGTGATTCAGAAAAGCTTGAATCCTAATTTGGTGGGGTCTAGAAAATGGATGTCATTCTACACCGAATCCCGCCTCGGTGTGGGGTTTTAGAAGGTGAACCGCGCGGAGAACTGCAACACGCGCGGGAGTCCGTTGGGGCTGATTTCCTGCAGTGCTCCAAAGTTACCCGGTCCGGAATTGGGGACTAGATAGCACGTCTGATTCAGAGATAGGCCGTCACCACAGTTGTTGCCGATGGGATTGTACTGCAGCTGGTTGATGCCATCGCCGTTCTGCACATAGTAATTGGCATGGTTGAACAGGTTGAATGCCTGAGCCTGAAATTGCAATTCCTTGCCTTCTTTGATCTTAAAGCTGCGGGCCAATCCAATATCAATTCTCTCCAGCCACGGGCCGTAGAAGGAATTCAAGCCGACCCCGGGTGTGGGACCAGCGCCATTGATGCCGGCCGCGGTGTTTGCCGTGTCTTGATTAAAGGCGGTATCGTTGAGGTTCTCGTCGGCGCCGTCACAATTACTGAATGACAGCGACGAACTGGTGCACGCCGGGCCCAACAGACCAGCATAAGGACGGCCCGAAGAGAACTCCATGACACTGCTCAACGTCCAACCCGAGAGCAGAACGTGCCCTATGTCCGACCCAGTAAGCTTTTCAAGTTCCGGCCGATATACGGCGGCAAGACTAATTCGATGCCGCTGGTCTAACAGCGATGGAGCATGCGTGTTGCCGAAGTCGAACTGATTATTGAAGTCCATCCCATCCAGCATCATGCTCTTGGCGAACGTGTAAGAAAATTGCAAAGCAAGACCTTGTGACATGCGTCGCTGCAACTGCACGAACAAGGAGTTGTAGTGATTCTGCCCAGGGCTGATCAGTTCGTTGATCTCGCCCAGGTTGGCATCGATGCGGCCTTCGGCCAGCAAGCCGTTGTCCATGTTCGGCAACGTGATCGTCGGCCCAGTGCAAGGCACTGTGGTGGTGATGGGAGGACAGACGATATACGTCGTCGCGCCTTGCAGACGATGTAGATTCACGTCATAGGCGCTGCCAGAGAGCAGATGCACCCCGTGATTCCACATGGTGCCGATAGTCAGTGTCGTGTCCCGCAGAATCTCGCGCTCAATCTGCAAACTCGCCTGCAAAATGTAGGGCGCCCGGAACTGCGGGGAAACCAAAGAAATGTCAGGAGACGCCTGGAACAGGGGAGAGTTACCCGCAAGAATACTTGGAAACGTTGGCAGCTGCTGGTCAGGCAGACCTGATGTATAACTCGCATTCACTGAAGACTGCTGCGACGCCAGTCCGTTCGAGACCACCGCGTTACGGTAATTGAGACCGTTCATGTTGGTGTAGAAATCCCCGAATCCTCCACGCACCACCGTCTTCGATATGGGCTGCCATGCAAATCCGAGGCGTGGCGCCAGCCGTCGAAACTGGTTGGGATATTGTCGGGTGAGAGGAAATTTCGGATTCTCCGCGGGTTGCGGGTAAACCTGAAAGTCCTCGCGCAACCCCATGTCCAGCGTCAAGTTTGGCAAAGCACGGAACGAATCCTGCACGTAGAATCCATAATAAGGAACAGCAAAAGAAAAAGTGGGGTTTCCCGAAGTCTGGCTGAACTGGTTGTACTCCCCAAGCGCAAAATCCTGCAGATTTGAAAATTCGTAGCTGCCCAGGAACGATCCGAACTCAACGGCCTCATTCGGGTCCGCACCGCCATCGTTGTTGTCCGAATCCCAGGCACGGTTCATATCGAAACCAAATTGCAACGTGTGCTTGCCAACCACGTAATCCACCCGGTCGGCCCACGAGTATTGCCTTTCAAAAACCCTTCCCACGGAAAACGGAGCATTCCCCAGAACGAAAGGGGCCGGACTATCCAGGATTAACGTGGGAGTATTTGGAGCGAAGCCGGTCGGGGTAGAGATCTGATTGTCCTGCGAAGTGCTGGCGTGGAATTCATTCAGCAGGGTGGATGAAAACGTGTGCGTCCATCCCAGGCTGGCTTGAACGGTATGCACGTAGGCGTTAGCCAGTGTCTGCATCCCATAATTTCCAACCGTCGGGTCGGTGATGACGCCTCCCGGCGAGTCGAACCGGTTTAGATTGAAGCTGAGGAACAGCCCATCGCGAGAACTGGGCGAATAATCCAGCCGCGGCGTAATCACCCAATCATTGCGCTTTCTTGCTTTAGTGCCTAGGTTGGAGTGCAGCGCGTTCAGGCTGTTCGACACTTGCTGCAGGTACACCGGATTGGTCGGGTCAATCAAAATCTCAGTGTTGGTATCGCTTCCCGGAACCGGCAAGGGCCCGTTTGGCGGAGGCAGGTTAGTACCGGACGGAATTCCAAAATTGGTGCTCAGGAAATTATCTAAGTTCGACGGCGTCGTCGCCAACGCCGAGTTGATTACGGAGATTGGGTTGTTGCGCAGTTGCTGTTCATAATCCATGAAGAACCATAAACGGTCGTGGCGGATCGGACCACCGAGCCCTGCGCCGAATTGCTGCAAAGCGTCTTCCGGCCTCGCAAAGCCCGCGGCTTTGTCGAGAGCATCGTTGGCTCCCGTCGCGGAATTCCTGTTGTAATAAAACGCATTGCCGTGAAAGGCATTGCTTCCCGATCGCGTCACCGCATTTACGAAGCCCGCTCCACCTCCATAGATCGCCGAGTAAGGGCTGACCGAGACTTGAAACTCCTGGATCGCGTCCTCGCCATACAGGTACGGGATACGGTAGCGGCCGATAATGTCGGCAAAGTAGTTGCTGGTCGCATTGGATCCATCCACCGTAAAGGCGTTGGAGCCATTCCCATTCGCATATCCCGAGTCTTCACCGCCCTGTTGCCCGGCAATGCTCACCAGTCCGGTATCGCCGTCGTAGCTGATGTTGGGCGTGAGTGTCGCCAAGTCGGTGTAACGCCGTCCGTTGAGCGGCAATTCGTTAATCAATGACCGCTCGATCACAGTGCTGTCGGAGGATTCAGTCGGTCGCAACAGCGGCGTCGTCCCGGTTACTTTTATAGTGTCTGCCCCGGTTCCCACTTGCAGCTTAATATTCTGCGACGTTGCATTTCCCACCAAGACTCGCACTAAGGCCCGGACCTCACGAAACCCTTTGAAACTTGCAGTGATGCTATAGGATCCCGGCATGAGCGCCGGCAAACGATAGAGTCCCGCATAGTTGGTCTCGGCAGATTCTGTCACGCCGGTAGCGAGGTTGCGGACAACCAGGAGAACTCCCGGCACCACCGCTCCACTCTGGTCAGTGACCCGTCCCCCGAGCGCACCCGTCAATACCACATTCTGGCCCGTCAGCAATATGCAACTCGTCCACAGGACCAGCACGCCGCATACCAGACGGCGCAATTCCGCGCAAGAGCGAGCAGATTGCTGGGAGGTGTCTCGTCGACGTTTGCCGTTGCCGATCATGGCTTTTTGCTTTATTAGCTGGAAATTGTCGAAGTTCAATTTCGCAACCTTTTACAAAGGTTAGCGCAAACGCGCCTGACAAAGCAGGGTTTGTTCGGCCTATTGTAACTTCGTGTATTCGGCTTTGGCTTGCTTCAGGATGGGGATCTCGGGGTCGGCGTCTTTCGAGAGCGTTAGGAAATTTTTGTAGGCGCCCAGCGCTCGTACGCGGGCAGCATCGGCATCGGCGCCCTGTGACGTTTTCGCTTCAAGCGCATTTGCACACGCCACTTCCAGATGCGGCAAGTCCCTTGTCCAACAGCTCCAGACAATGCCGCTGTGATCGGGAATCTTCTGAAACTCGGCGGCCGCTTGCGCCCTGTTCGGCGGCCCGGTAGGCCTCTCCGCGCACATACGCCGGATACAGGCCGGATACAGGCAGGAAATATTGTTGGCGAAATCGATTAATCCCAACTCCACGGCAGCCAAATCGACTGCATCTGAGCGTTCAGAGGGAAGCGTTTCCCTAGGTCTTGGGCCATGGACTCGGCTCGCGCCGTATCGCTCGCCAGGGCGAACGCAACCGCAGCTTCGCTTTGCGTTGCTTGACTCGTGGGAGCAAGCTTCAGAGCTTCTGCCGCTCCATGCCTCCCTTCTGCGGTGTAACCGTACGCGGCTTCCGGCTGAGCAGCGATCGCCTGCGATATTGCCCCGCTTTCCTTCTTGGTCGGTCCGCACGGCGAGTCCACGGCTCGTTGGGTCAGCTCCCGCGCACTGCCGAGACGACCACCATACGCCTCGGTGTCGATGCGTACACAGAGCGCTCTTAGTCGCGCTGACCCGCGAGCTGCTTTTGCTGTTCCGCCATCGCGGCCGAATCCGAACCGAGCAAGGCGAGAGCATATCGAATGTCATAGAATCCACTTTTGTCCTGCGATCGCGCCTCCCAATCGTGGATGACCAGACGTGCGTCGTCGAGGCGCTGCAACGCTAGAGCGTAGAAGGCGAGATTGACATAGATACGTCCACGATCCGGCCCCAGATGGTAGGCTTGGCGTGGTACCTCTAAAGCTTTCTGATACCGCCCCTGGCAGGCGTACACTATTCGCAGACTGGCATACACTACCGGCTCCTGCGGGTAGTTCTCGATCCATTCTTGGAATGTCGCGGCCCGCTTTATCCTGTTCTCTCGTAACGCTCGGATAGCAGTCGGGCGGCGAGCTCCAGCCTTTACTTTTCGCTGGCGTGCTCCCGCAACTGGAATGCCCTGCTGAAGTACTCGTTGGACCGCGCGAATTCGGCGATATTGAAGTACTCGTTGCCCAGTGCGTGGCAGGCATAGGCAAAATCCACATCAAGCTGGACGGGGCGTTGATAATACGGCAGGCCCACCCTTAGCGCCTTTCTCTTTCGAGGCCTTTTCGCCAAGGCTGAGGGCTTGCAGAGCTTGCGGCGACGAGGTTGTCGCCTGTTCGTTAGGAACATCAAACTTCTGTATCGTGGCCAGCGATTCGCCCAGTTCGCCGCGCAGCTTGGATGCCGCTGCGCCGAGCACATCCAGCACCTTTTCCTTCGACCCTGCCGTGACCTGCTCCTCGGCTAGCGTATCCCCGCTCTGGCAGTCCACCGCCCGCAACTCCAGCACATACGGGGGAGCCCCTCCTCAAACGATATGTGAACCGATTTGCAACAGCTAAAGCGGGATTCATTCTTGCATCCTCTACTTCAAGCCGGTTTAACCCGGCGCACTGTAATGACGATTCTGCGTCATAACTAGGAGGTTCAACTAGCTTTTCCTGCTTTCAATAGTGTTGAAGCTACTGCTGTCACGTCCAGCGCGACAAAGACGCTGGCCTGTTTATCGCCAAAGTTGATTTCGGTTGTTCCGCTTCCGTAATCGCTAACGTGGTTGATGCGATCGGAGTTGACGAAAGTTTCCCTGCCGTTGATGTCCTCAAACCTAACCAGCTTCATGTGAGCCTCCTCAGTTGCACGTGTCATTGCCCTCTCCTAATTCCTGTCGGTATTCAAATCCTTCGGCTTTGGAACAGCTGGTGTCTTGGACCTTGAGATTTCACGAACTCAGGACATAAATTCCCAACCCAACGAACACCAGTGGTACAGTCCAATGACCCCACCGATCTACTGAACGCAGAATAAGCGAGTGGCTTCCGAGCCATCTGCCGACGAAACACCACAGCGAAACGAGCGCGGCATACTCAATCAGGATCAGCCACAGGTTCGATCGCCCGATGACGAAGAAGGGCACATAGACGCTGATGTTGTCAGCCCCGTTCGACAACGTGACGAGAGCGATGGACGCGACGCTCTCCTTACTGGCGAGCGACTGCTCCGCAGCGGTTCGGCGCGCCTGCAACAGGCGCTTGATGCCTATGGCGAGCGGCAGCACTCCGAGTAAACGAATCCACCGATGCGGTACCGCCAGCACGCCCCAGACGCCGATTAGACTGATGCCAACGATGGCCGCAAAACCAGCGTACTGACCTGCCACGATGCGCCGCATTGGAATTCGACGGGCAAAGAAGAAAGTCAGGAGAAACGCATCATCAATATTCGTGACGGCGAAAATCGTTATGCTCGCAGACAGCACCGCCAGATATTGATTCACAAAGGACTCTATCTTTCCGTGAGCCGGGGAGCAAAATGAAGTTCTTCAAAAGCGGCTCTCCGCCGAATCGTTTCTACCGCGTGCTCAACGGTCACGAGCGTTGCTTACCGCCTCCAGGAACCTGCGCGCGAGTTCGGCAATTCGGTCTGGCTGCCGCCGTCGGATAGCCTCTCTCGGGATCAACTCTCCACCAACGCCCAATGCAACCGCGCCAGCGGCAATGAAGCTGAATGCGGTTCTTTGATTCACGCCTCCCGCGGCGATCATGGGGACTTTGGGAAACATCGCTTTGAGATCTTGGATGTAACTGTATCCCCCGATGTGCCCGCAGGGCACAACTTTGACGAAATCCGGACCCAGCTTCCACGCCCCGATGACGCCAGTCGGCGTGAGCGTTCCGGGAATCACGACGACATTCTGCTGCACAGCGAACATAACGGTCTCGGGATCAAGGCCGTCGCTGGAAAGGAACTTGGCCCCCGCATCCAGGCAGCGGCGCGCGGTTTCGACATCGTGGACGCTTCCGGCGCCGACAATCACTTCGGGCGTGTGCTGTACCACTTGTGCAATGACTTTGATCGCTTCGGGGACGGTCAACGTGACTTCGAGAATGGGAATCCCGCCGCGGGCGATCGCCTCGGCAGCAAAAAGTGCATCCTCCGTCGTCGACACCCGAATGGAGGGAATAATCCCGAGTTTTTCGATCCGGCTCCTTACGTCTTGCTTGTTCAACGATCCGGCTCCTTGGGCGCAGAATCAGGGCAGAGCTCTTGTACCCACCGCCTGCCGCAACTGCTCCAGCGCGAGCAAGTATGAAGCCAGCGCTTGACGATAAGCAAGCTGAGTGGCGCGATAGTTGCGTTCTGCATCGAGAAAGTCGAGCAAGCTCACTGCACCACGCTGGTAGGCGTACTCGGCGATGTCGCGGTCTTTTTGCGCAACGTCGAGATAGCCCGAGCGATAGAGCTGCACGATCCGGTCACTCACGCGCAATCCTTCATAGGCGTCGCGCACATCGGTCAGGGCCTGGCCGTTGGTGGCTTTCTCCTGCTCTTGCGCTTGCGTGATGGCGAAACGGGTGCGCGCGATTTCTCCCTGATTGCGATTGAAGATGGCGAGTGGGATGCTTCCGTAGAAGCTGGCAGCGTTGATCCCGTTGACGTGGGAATAGTTGCCCTGCACGGTGACGTCCTGTTTGCCAATCGCCTTCTGCAGGTCGTACTGGCTCGTGGCTGCGGTTACGCCTTGCTGAGCAGCGCGTAGATCGGGACGGTTCTGCAAAGCTTTCAATTGAAAGTCTTCCAGATTTCCCTTTAGCGACTGATAGTCAAACGGTCCCGTGACGTCGTAGTCTGCAGCAACAGATTCGTAGCCGAGTAGCTGCCTCAAGTCAGACAGCGCCTGGACCTTTGCCAGCTCTGCCTGCTGATAGTCGGTCTCGAACTGCAGCAACTGCAGCTTAATCTTTAGGTAGTCGTCCTCGCTGATCGCGCCTTTGTCGTAACGCACTTGGCTGAGGTCGACCGTTTTCTGAAAGCTCTTCAAGTCCTTGTCGGCGAGTTCGAGTGTCGATTCAGCAAGCTGCACGTTTACAAATAGCGAAGCTGTATTAAAAGTAAGGCTGCGCTCATTGTCGGCGACCAGGGAACGCGTCTGTGCGGTAATGTCCTTGGCCGCCGCGAGCCGGTGCTGCCGTTTTTTCCCACGCTCCAGCAAATAGCTGAGACCCAGATCGCCTTCGGTCGAGTCGTGCAGATATTCAGCGTTCTGGCCAGAACGGTTGAGTGGGAGGTATTCCCAATCAGCAAACAGAGACGGGTTGGGCCGCAGATTTGCCGTCGTCTCTTCGGCTTCGCTCTGTTGAATGGTGGTGCGCGCCGCTAGAGTATTGTGGTTGTGCTGGAGCGCCATTTGGATGGCCTCGTCGAGAGTGATACTGGTCGGTCCCGTACTTTGGGCGAATGCCGGACTAGCCAGCGAGCACGCTAGGATCGCGGCCATGACTCCGTTGGCGCCGATCTTCCGGAACACGGCAAGATTATTCAAGGGCGGCCTCCGGTTCCGGAAGTTGATCGCCGTCTCGCGCGATCCAGACATAAAACGTGGGCAACAGGATAATGCTCAGGAGCAGATCGGAAATCAGTCCGCCAACGATTACGATTGCAAAAGGCCTTTGCGAATCCGATCCAATATCATGCGACAGAGCCGCGGGCAGAAGTCCCAGAGTGGCCACCAGCATCGTCATCATGATCGGGCGAAGCCTCAGTACCGCGCCTTCGACCGCGGCGTCCGGGATTGAATAACCTCGGGCGCGCAACTGGTTGATGTATTCAAGCATGATCACACCGGTTTGCACCGACACGCCGAACAACGCCAGCATGCCCACGCCCGAAGATACGCTGAGATAGGTGCCGGTCACTAGCAGAGCCAGGAAGCCGCCGACGCGAGCCAGGCCGACGTTCAACAGAATGAGCAACGCCCATTTGTAAGAGCGAAACATGGTGTAGAGAATGATGAAGATGACGAGGATCGTCAGCGGTACGATCAAAGCCAGCCGCGCTTCCGCCCGTTTTTCGCTCTCGTATTCGCCCGACCATCCAAGGCTGTAGCCCGGCGGCAGCTTCACTTTCTTGCCGATCTGCTTGATCGCGTCTTCGACTGTGGTGCCCAGGTCGCGGCCTCTCACGTTAAACGTCACTGCTACGTATCGGGTGTTGCCCTCGCGAAAAATGTCGTATGCACCGTCCTTGACTTCCACGCTGGTTAATTGCGCGAGCGAGACGCGTTCGCCTGTGGGAGAGAGCAGACGAACTCTCTCGATGGCCTGTTGTGTATTGCGGTAGGGAGCCTGGTATCGAACTACGACGTCATAGCGCTGCTCGCCAATCAGCACCTGACTCACCGCGTTCCCGCCCACGGCGGTCTGAACAGCGTCTTGTATGTCTGCGACGTTGATTCCAAAACGAGCTGCCTGGCGGCGGTCGATCGTCAAGTCGAGATTCGGCTGGCCGAAATCGCGTAATAGCTTGACGTCATGCATGCCCGGGATATCAGACATGACTGCGGTGACCTCCTCGCCCTTCTGTTCAAGAGTCTTCAGGTCGTCGCCAAAAATCTTGAGCGCAAGCGAGCCCTTGGTGCCCGTCATCGTTTCTCCGACGTTGTCTTCGATGGGCTGGGAGAAGTTCCAGATCGCGCCTGGATATTTTTCCAGCGCACGGTTCATGGCGGCGATCAGTTCTTCTTTGCTCTTGTGAAATACCCGCCGCCATTGATCGTGCGGTTTCAAATCGACGAAATATTCGGTGTTGCCGAATCCGCCGGTGTCGGTTCCATCGTCGGGACGGCCCGTTTGCGACACGACTGTCTTCACTTCCGGGAAGGAGGCGAAAACATAGCGAGCGTTGGTAGTGAACTTTTCGCCTTCTGAAAGACTTGTACTATTGGCCAGAGTGCCCCGAGCCCAGATGGCGCCCTCGTCGAGGTGAGGCAGGAACTCCGCGCCAATGACGCCACCAAAGCCCAAGTAGAGCGTTCCGGCCAGAGCGGCGATGCCAACACCAGCTACGACCCAGCGGTGCTCAACCGCCCAGCGGAGTCGCTCGCGGTAGCGTGCAGTCAGATATTCCATCACCCGGTTGCGCTGTTCCTTGACGCCCTTGCGGAAGAAGATGCTCGCCAGCACGGGTGCAACGAGAACGGAGAAAGTCATGGCGCCCAGGAGGGCGAGCGCGACCGTCCATGCCATGGGCCGGAAGAGCCGACCCTCAACCCGTTGCAGCGTGAAGATGGGCATGTAGGCGGTGATGATAATGGCGATGGCATAAAAGACTGGCCTCTGCACCTCGTGGGCGGCCTCACGAATCGCTTCCGCGGGCGTCTTCTTGTGGGTCGATCCTGAACCGTTATTCAGGCGGCTGAGGTGTCGGACGATGTTTTCCACCATGACCACCGCGCCATCCACCACCATTCCGAAATCCAGCGCGCCCAGAGAAAGAAGATTGGCAGGAATGTGGCTCAAGTCCAGCCAGATCGAGGCAAAGAGCAGAGAAAACGGAATTGTTAGCGCGACGATGAAAGCGGCACGTACGTTTAGCAGAAACAGGAACAGGATCACGCTGACCAGGATCATGCCCTCGGCCAAGTTGTGCATGACAGTGTGCAGAGTGAAATAGAGGAGATCGCTGCGGTCGAGCATCGAAACGACCTTCACGCCTGGGGGCAGGAGGCCGTTGTTGAGTTCGTCCACTTTCTTGTGAATTGCATCGAGGGTGGGCTGTTCCTCCGCGCCTTTGCGCATCAGCACCGCTCCCTGGATCACATCGGGTTCGTCGATGATGCGCCCGGCCTCCATGTGATTGGATCTCGCCATGTGCCCCAACCGGATCTTGGGGCCTTGTGTAACGTCAGCGATGTCTCTGACCCGCAGGGCGGTGCCAGTTTGAGTCTTTAGAGCGGTCTCCTCAATGTCGTGCACGCTGGAGAAGAGTCCGAGCGCACGCACATTCATCTGCTGCATCCCGACCTCAACGAAGCTGCCGCCGGCATTGATATTGTTATTGGCGAGCTGCTGCTCAACTTGGCCGATGCTCAATCCGTAGGAGACGAGCTTGCTGGGATCGACGCGCACCTGGTACTCGCGCACCGTGCCTCCGAAATCGGAAACGTCCACGACATTCGGAACGGATTTGAACTGCTTCAGCAAGACCCAGTCTTCGATCGACCTGAGTTCCATCAGGTCGTAGCGGGGATTCGTGCTTCTCAGCGTGTACCAATAGATTTGACCGGTGGTGCTCCAGTCCGTGCCGATCTGCGGCTGAAGGTTTTGTCCCGGCGGGAGGTTAACTTGAGTTAACCTCTCCAGCACTTTCTGGCGATTCCAGTCGTTGACCGAGCTGTCGTCGAAAATCATGATCACGAACGACAGACCAAAAATTGATTCGGAACGCAGAAAGGTCATGTGCGGCATCCCCGACATTTGAATTTCGATCGGGATCGTGACCTGTTGTTCCACCTCCTCCGCGGAGCGGCCGGGCCATTGCGTAATGACCGTCACGTAGTTGTCGGCGATATCGGGATAGGCTTCCACCGGCAGGTTGTGGAACGAGATGGCTCCCCAACCGGCCAGCAGGACGGCAATGGCCAACACCACAAATCTGTTGTTCAGCGCAAAATCGACGAGTGCCCGAATCATTCCTTGTCCTGTGTTGTTTGCCGATGCACCTGCTCAACCGCTCTAGACGGCCGCTGATCTGGAATGTCCGCCATAAACCGCACTCGCGAGGCCAGATGCGTTTTCTCCATCCGTTATTGAGCGAGCACGTGGTCTAAAACCAGCGCGTTCGTGACAACTTGTTGCCCTGGTTTGACCCCAGATTTGATTTCCTGCAAACTCGTGTTTTCGGTCAGCACGTCCCCACTGACGACTTCCACCCGGCGAAACTTATTGTCAGGCGCGGGAACGAAAACAAAATCGCGATCGTGCATCCGCAGTACCGCCGATGCCGGAACAATCGTGTGGATCTCTACGGTTTGACCGCGGAATGTTGCCCTCGCGAACATCCCGAGCCGCATGATCCCTGGATTCTCAACTTCGATGCGAACCTTGGCGGTACGAATGCTCGGATCGAGGATCATGCCGATATTGCTGACCTTGCCTTTGAACGGGTGGTGTGGATAAGCATTCAGGGTGATGTCCGCGGTGTCCCCGAGCCGCACACTGGGCAGGTCATTCTCGTACACGTCACAGACAATCCATACTGACGAAACGTCTGAAATCGTGAACGGGCTGGGCGATGAGTATGCCTGCACCAAGGCCGCATTCGTCACTTCCTGATCGGTGATCACTCCCGAGGTGGGCGCAACGATGTCCACCATGCCCATGGGCTTGTCGGGATCATTGCCCAGGAGCCGAAGATGCTCGGTCGCGGTCGCCAGCGTAGTCTTGGCATCGTCCTCGGCGTCTTGCGCGACCTCAAGGTCTTGCTCGGCGATGGCGCCGTGTGCAAACAGGTCCACGGCTCGATTTAACTGTTTTCGCGCGAGAAGTTCGTCGGCAACGGCCTTGCGATAGGCATCGAATCCGCCTGCCACGTCGTCGCTGCGAATAGTCAGGAGCAGCTGGCCTTTTTGGACGGTGTCGCCAAGTCGCGCATGAATGGCAACGACACGCCCGGAAGCAAGCGAGACTACCGGGACGTTGCGAGCGACGTCAGGCGTGACCGTCCCGGTGACCACCAACTCAGAAGCCGTGGGACGTTCGACCGCCGCCGCGAGCGGGAATTGCTCAGGATGATCCACGTTGAACAGCGCGGGATCCGCTCCAGGTACGATGTTTGCGGGCGGCGGCGCCTCCGCCGCTGCATCGACACGTTGGTTACAGCCGCTCAGTATCACCGGTGGGAGCATGGAGACGAGGAGAACACCGATCTTTAAGTTTCTGCTTTTCATGAGGACTCCTTATTCGCCACAACCAACCAGCGACACCTCTCCGGAAATTCGCCGAGCCATTCCTTTGGCTCTTGGGGCGGCCTGAAGGCAACAACGCACCCTTTGTGAATCGCCCTCAGCTTCTGCTTGGGCGTCTAAGGGACCTATTGGAAAGGCGTCCCAAAGGATTGAAGGCCACGCCGTCGTTGAGCAACCCAGGGGGAGGGTCTGCGGAGCAGCGTCGGGATTGAAATCACATCTGGAACGCTGCCCCTTTTTTGTGTAGCGCGCATCGTTGTCTCCGCACCAGGAACCTGAAGCCTCTCCTGGACTAGAACTTGACCATAATCGCAGACCTAATACTCGGCTCATCGTGTCGCATGTCAGGACACCACCCCGTTGCTCCCGCCACGCAGGTGTAGTTCGGAGTAGCCGACAAGAACGGCCCAGGCGCCCAAGTGGTGCCTCCGATCACAGAACCACCGCCCGGATTCGGAATCGTGCTCGGGAAAAGATTGTCACCGGGGGTGATGCCGCCGTGACCCGTCCAGTAAGGAACGTTCGCGTGGCGATACCCAAATTCGGTGACGAAGGTGATGTATTGCCTGGGCATCCAGTTGAATGTGACCGAGGTATCCCACGCTTTGTAGGGATCGCCCGGGTTCTGCGTGAAGTAGGGCGAACCGGTGATGGCATCGGCCCCATTGATAGGTGGAAGCAGCGTGATAGCGCCCCGGATTGGCCATTGCGCCACCGCCGACCGTGATCGCGTACTGATCTTTCTTAAACCACCAGCGGTTGTAAAGCATCCAGCCGGCAAAGGTCTGCTTGTGGCTGGTCGCAGTGTTGTGGTGGCAATTCACGTTATTGAAGTTCGTCGCTCCCTGTGCGGTGACGAACGTTCCGTTGCCGCCGTATTCGCATCCCAGGTCGCCGGTGAGAGAGAATGCCATCTTGTCCATCGTCTTCTCCGGATGGTCGTAGTATTTGATCTCGACGCTGTCATCGGTATGAATACGCGAGCGTCCGAACTGGCCGTTAGCGGACCCGAGCGTATCTTCGCCCATGCCGTAGTTGTTGAAGACCATGGACACCCAGGATTTCGGACGCCACAAGATTTGGCCGCCGAGTCCAGGCTTGCTGCCCAACCTGCCGTACGATTGCCATCCGTTGATGATCCAGGGCTCGATCTTCAGCTTGTCCGTCGGGAACCATTGAATACGAATGCCGTTGAAGAACCAAGGCGTGTTCGACGACACATAAGACGGCTGGTAAGCCCAGTTGTCGAAGTTGTAGTAGCTGAACAGGCCGATATAGGAAACAAAAATTCCCGCGTCTAGATTAAGCCCATGATTCACGTCCCAGTGGTACCCTCCATAGGCTTCCGAGACATACTTGTAAGCCCCTCGCAGGTCCCACTGGCCGCGCCCGGCGCTCGCGTCATTGCGCGGCGTGGTCACAGCGAACATTCCATTCATGGTCAACACACGCCCACGAACGTTCTGCCAGTGGAAATCGCCGCCAAAGCTGATTTGCTCCACCTGGATTTCATTTGTGCGGAAAATTTCCGTCGAACCGCCTAGGGTATCGTCGCGTGGGTGGTTGAAGTCGAAGACGAAGTCAGTATCAAAACGTATTTCTGGAGTGAAGAACTTGGAATCCCACACCGCATCTTTGTTGCGAGGGGTGCCGTTCAACCAGGTCCAGTCAGCAAAAGCGAAGGGTACGGTTGGCGCTGGCTTTTCCGGTAAACCCGTCCGCGCCTCTTGAGGAGGTGGCACGACCGATGCCGTAGATGGTGTGGCCTCTGTTGCTTTGGTCTCTGGGACAAGAGCACGCGCCGCTCCAGATCCTGTCGGAGATGGCGATGCCTGTACAATCGCGCTACCGGCTTTCAGCTCTGCTTTGAGTTCCTCGATCTCTGCCTGCATGGCGGCAAGCTGTTTCGCCACGGCTGGTGATATTTCCGGATCTGGCGTGGCTGCTAACGCGCCGGGTGCGGAATTGACAGCCGTACCTCCATCGCGGACGACCTCACCCGTCGAGGGTTCGCGCAGACCTGCCATTTTCGTCTGAGTATCTGGTTGTGCCTGAGTTTGCGCGTAACTGCGCGGAGCGTGACCAATAGCGAGAGTCAAGACAAGTATGGGAAGGCAGGGTGATACCGCTACGGTCTTACGCAATAAAGTTCTCACGATTTTCAAGTTAGAATCCTTTCCGATCTGGGACCCGGTTCCTTTCACTGAATGGCGGTTGTTTAATCTGCCGAAAGGGTCAAAGGCGTTTGTCTGCCGCTTTTTCTGGGGGCCAACCCTCCATCACATTCCAAAACTCGTAAAGAGCGGGTAAAAAGTTCATAAAGAACGCATAAAACCTTTTCACGATGGAACGGCCGGGGAAACGGACGGCGCTAAGCAGTTGATCTTGATGTGGGGCCGAAGCCTTAGGGGAAAGGAAATGACAGTCCAATCAATAATCTTTCTACCGACGATCACGGCGTAATGCACAACCGTCAGGAATGTGCGCAAGACACTCATCTCCGCTCGCTGCCACGATAGAGAACCTTGCGTAAAGAAACCGTAAAGAACCCCATGAATGATTTGTTTGGGTTGCATAACTTTCTTGATTCGCGCGGTCGGACTCTACACACGAGAGTCTTGCTCCTCCTTGGCACGCAATCACAGAATCTACCCTGAGGCGTCGAATTCCAGCGTCTGAAACGGCTAAGTGGTCAACCCAGAACATTCGATTCAAAGGCCCGTAGGGATCGAATCAGTGAGTCATAGAACTGTAGTGAAAGTACATGCAGGTGGCTGGTCATCTTGTCTTCTTGTTGTCTTCACGAACATTTTATGGCTCTATAGCAGAATTTGTGGGTAAGTGAGCTATGGAAAAAGCCGCACTTTTCCCCACAGCTTCGGCGGCGGTTGGGTGGACAAGCAAAACAAAAACAAGAACAAAAATAGCTGATCTCGAGGGGCGGCGCCGCTATGCTATTCAGCGCCGAATACAAATTTGGGAAAGGCGCTGAAAGTTCGCTCAGCGGAGAAGATGGCGCCAAGGGGTTTAAGTAATTCATATTCGTTCTAGGGTCCAACTTCATGGTTTACAAAACAACTATATAATACTATAATTGTAAACCGCAGGCAAGGAGCGTAAATTATGATCGGTAAACGACTTAAGCTCGCTCGTGCCGCTGCCGGTCTTTCACTACGGGACCTCGCAGCGAGGATTGACAACCGAGTTTCAGCCCAACAAATCGGCAAATACGAAAGGGATGAGGATGTACCCGGTTCCAGCGTGCTGCTCGCCTTGAGCCATGCCCTCGGCGTATCCCTCGACTACCTGGTTGGCGATCAGGAGATGGTTCTGGAGGGCGTCGAGTTCCGCAAGAAGCAGATCACGAGCAAAAAGGAGCAGGCCCAGATTCAAGCAAAGGCACTTCATCTGATCGAACGCTATCTGATGGTGGAGGAAATCCTCGGCCTGCCCAGCGCCGAGTGGGACAAGCCGCGGGAGGCGCCGTTTCCCGTACGCCAGATCGGAGACGCTGATCGTGCCGCGCAGTATCTGCGCGAACACTGGAATCTTGGAATCGATCCGATACCCAATCTTGTCGAGCTACTCGAAGAACGGGGCATCAAGGTTCTGGTCGTGGATTCAGAAGAGAACATCGACGGCTTGGCCGCTCAGGTGCGCCGTTCGCGCGGCGAGCCGGTCCGCGTCATCGTTGTCCGCAGCGGCGTTCATGGCGAGCGGCAGCGTTTCAATCTGGCCCACGAACTTGGACACATGGTCATGGAGGTGCAGGGTGACGACAAATTCCGCGAGAAGGCGGCGCATCGGTTCGCCGGGGCGTTCCTCATGCCGGCCGAAGCGCTGTGGTCCAGCGTCGGCAGACACCGAAGCTCCATCGGCTGGAACGAGTTGTTCGCGCTCAAGCAGTTGTTCGGTGCCAGCGTCCAGGCAATTACGTACCGCTGCGGCGATCTCGGCATATTCCCTCCGTCACTGTCGGAAAGGCTATTCCGGGAGTTTTCCCGTCTGGGCTTCAGGAGCGCGCCTAATTACGAACCCAACCAACTGCCCGAAGAAAAAGCGGGACGTTTCGATCGCCTCTGCTACCGGGCACTGGCCGAAAATGCAATCTCGGAAGCCAAGGCAGCGGAGTTGCTCAACATCACGGTACGTGAACTGAATCGTCGCATGGAGGAACCCGCTGCGGTCGCCGTGTGATGATCCTGGTTTCAGATACGTCCGTTCTGATCGATCTCGATCGCGGCGGCCTGCTTGAGGCGGTGTTCGTGCTGCCTCACGCCTTCGCCGTCCCCGACGTTCTCTACGATCGCGAGCTGAAAGGCGAGTGGGGAGAACAGCTGCGGAGGCTGGGACTACGAGTCGAAGATGTCAGCGAAGCGGGTGTCGGCAAGGCGCTCGGTTATCGCCAGCAGCGCGCCTCGTTGTCGGTTCCCGACAGTTTTGCCCTCGCGCTGGCGAAAGAGCGCGCATGGCTTCTGCTCACGGGCGATAACGCGCTGCGGGAGCTGGCGGCAAGCGAGAATGTTGAATGCCACGGCGTGTTATGGCTGCTGGACAAACTGGAGGAAGCCGGCACGCCGGGCCTTCAACTCCTGCATGACGGGCTGTCTAAGCTGGCTGCACATCCACGATGCCGCTTGACGGCGCGCGAAATTACGATCAGGCTGGAGCGGCACAAAGTAACCATTGAACAGCGCTAGAGCTCGGCAAGTGACCCGCATTCCTGGGCCAACTTCGCCCGTATCGCCGCGCCGATCTACTGATCGCGGCACGCGGAATTAAGAGGTGAACATCATGATGGAAGAACTTGAAGGCGTGAAGCAGAGCGGAAAATTCAGATTCGCGGCATCGGGCAAGGATCTTCATGGTGAACTGACCCTGGCCGGATCAAAGACGTCGATTTATCTTCAGGACAGTGACTTTTTTGACGCCTTTCCGAAGCCGCGTCGTTACATAACAGGCGTCCTGCTCGATCTGACCAGGGTGACTCTGATCGATTGCATCACGATGTCCGGCACAGGTAGCCGCAGCCGCGGTGTAGAGCGATACCATTTCGCCAGCCTGTTTCCGCATTTCGTGCTCTAGGGCGATCGCCACATCGCACCCGATGAACAAGTGATCCGTGCGGTCGATTTTGTGATCGAGGACGCCACCACCTTAGTTTTATGACTTCGACGCATTCGGGAGCGTGATTGACGCGCATCCTTATTGAACAGATTGTGCATGCGAACCGTCTCGAACGGGAGATCCCGACGGGTCCTGAGCCGCAAATTCTTTACTTCACCGGAAAGCGCGAAATTTTCTCGGTGAAAACAGTTTTGGGGCAGATTTCCGCTTCGCACAATCCGGGTCATCGTATCGGCGGCCCGAACGGTGTGCGCCTGCAAAATACGATTTCCGTGACAATCGCGTTCAGCGAGCCTTTGCTGTTTGAAGAGGCGATGACGCGAACGGCCACGCTCAGCAACTATCTGGGCATGCTGGTCGGCCGGCCGTAAAACATTCTAAAGGTTGCCGTGCGCCTCGCACTGGAGAACGACGCAGCAGACTTCTTGCGTGTGTACTGGAGAACGCGTATCGTGCCAGACGTTTTCCAGAAACGCGTCCTTCCGAGCACGGCGCGATTCGAATTCCTTTGGCGCGAGAACCGTGTAGTTGATTTCGCGCCCGAGTTGGCGCTCAAGCCTTCGGACGGCTTGTGCTAAGAATTCCTCACGCGGGGGGCGCCAATCACGAGTACGTCTATATCGCTGGCAGCGTCCTGCTAGTTACTTGCGAATGATCCGTACAAGTATGCCTCGTCTGGCTCTCGCCCCAGCGGCGTTTCGTTTTGCCTTAACGGGAGTCCGGAAGTATCAGGCGAACACTGTGGGCTGTCTCTTCGAATTGGGTATTGTGACAGAGTGTGACAGGATTGGTTTGCGGAGGGTCTGCAAGTGATTGAAAATATGGTGGAGCTAGTCGGGATCGAACCGACGGCCTCGTCGTTGCGAACGACGCGCTCTCCCAGCTGAGCTATAGCCCCGCACCAGAGGGATTTCTAATTTCCCGACTATTTTACCAGCGTTCCATGGTCCACACCAACGGTGCTTGACGAATCCCCCGGTGCCGCGTCTAACCTAAACAGAGTTCTGTCGGGGAGATCTTCCCGTAGTTTATGTTTTCGCAGCTCAACTTCGAGGAATTGAAAACTCAGCCCAAAGTGCTTGCGGTTTCGCTCGCGCTGCACGGTCTGGTGTTCGCCTGGCTGCTGCATGCGCCCGAACCGCAATTGCTGAATCCGTCTTCCGTCGCGCTCGGGCGAAATGGAAAGCTCCTCACGCGAATCTACTTCCCCACGCAATCACCCGACGATAGCGCTACGAGCTCGCCGGACCGGGCGACTGCGATCTATCGCCACCAGCGGCTGGGGCACGAGAAGTTGATTTTGAAGCAGAATTTGGCGGTGGCGAAGATGCCCTTGCCGCAGGCTCCTCGCTCTCCATCCTCGGCTGAGGACAAATCAAAAGTTGCTACGCTTTCCAATCTAGGACACGGCGCGCCTGCAGGGCTTCCCTATGGATCTCTGCCCGGCGGACCGGTGTTCGGGGACGAGATTCGTCCGGCTTTGCCTATCGTAACCGTCGATCCGGTCGTTTATCCATGGGAATTGCCAGACTCGGAAGGCAACGTCGTGGTCGAGATCACGATTGACGAGCGCGGAGAAATCGTTCGCAAAACCGTTCTGCGCAGCATGGGCCCAAAGCTCGATGGGAAGTTCCTGGCCGCGCTGGAGAACTGGCACTTCCACCCTGCCACGCTCAACGGCATTGCCATCGCTTCCAAACAGGACGCGATCTTCCACTTCCGCTCCAGGGGCTGATTCCGGTTCCGCAGTCCGCGATCGAGGCGCTTAGCCGCTATAATCTAAGGTGTGACCGTTCATAAAATTCAACCTGTCGCGTCAGCGGAGTTCCCGACGCGCTGGGGTAAGTTTCGAATCCACGGCTTTCGGGCTGAATTCGGCTCTGACGGCAACCGCCGGGTCGAGGAAGCTGTTGCGCTGGTGATGGGGGACATTCACTCCACGCCGCCGCTTGTGCGCGTGCACTCGCAATGTCTCACCGGGGACGTTTTTCACTCCTTGCGCTGTGACTGTCGGCAACAGCTCGAAATGGCACTCACGATGATTCGCGACTTGGGCGCGGGAATTTTGATTTACGAACAGCAGGAAGGCCGCGGTATCGGACTTATGGCCAAGCTGCAGGCTTATGAATTGCAGGATGCTGGCCTGGATACCGTCGAAGCCAACGAACGATTGGGCTTCAAAGCCGATCAGCGTGATTTCGCATTGCCCGGCGAGATTCTCAAGGCATTGGACGTGAACAAAGTGCGACTGCTGTCAAATAATCCCGAGAAGGTGGAAGCGCTTGAGCGTGCTGGCGTCGAGGTGGTTGAGCGTGTGCCCTGCGAAGTCGAGCCCACTCCGCACGCCGAAGAGTATCTCAAAACCAAGAAAGAAAAACTTGGGCACCTGTTCTCGTCGCGGTGAAGCAATGCAGACTCCGAGAATCCTCTCCCAATGATGTGAGGAACACCGACTGTGCGGCTTATGTTTTTGCTAAGCTTAACCGCCCATGGTTAAATCGCTCCGAGCCGTTTTTCCTTCATGCCTGGGCCACCTCCCACTTTCGGGCGATCTCGCATTCTTCTCTCTTTGACGACTCTCTGCGCGGCGTCCATGGTCTATTACCATCTCGGGCTCTTTGTTCCCAGGGCGGTGGAGGTTCGCGCTGCTCAAGGCTTTGGCGAGGGATATTCTTTTGGAGCTGATTTCTATCCCATCTGGCTTACTTCGCGCGAAGGCCTGCTGCATCATTTGGATCCCTATGCTCGGGAGACCACCCGTCAAATCCAGATCGGTCTCTTCGGGCGATCGCTTAATCCTGACAGCCCCACTGCCTCTCCCGAGTATCGTGCCTTCTCATATCCGCTATTTACTGACATCCTGCTTTGGCCCTTGGCTCAGCTTCCCTTCCCCATGGTGCGCATCGCGCTGGCGCTGATTCTCCCCGCGTTAACAGCGCTTAGCGTCTTGCTTTGGCTTCGGGCTCTGCATCTCCGCGCCGGCCCTGTGATGCTCGCCACGCTCATACTTTTGACGCTTTCCAGTTATGCCGTGCTCGAAGGGCTGTTCGCCGAACAGATGGGGCTGCTTGTGGAATTTCTTCTCGCTGCTTCACTGGGTGCGCTGGTCTGCAAGCGGTTCTTTCTGTCTGGCGCTCTGTTGTCTTTCGCCTTGATAAAGCCGCAAATTGTACTGTTGGTCGGTGTTTATCTGTTGTTTTGGACTTTCGCTCAATTCCGCGCTCGCTGGAGAGTTGCTGCGGGGTTTTTCTTCGTTACAGTCTTGCTGGGTGTGTCTTCCCTGCTCCTATGGCCTCGCTGGATCGAGGAATGGCTGCAGGTAATGTACGGGTACCGCCAGTACTCCACTCCTCCGCTTGTTTGCTACTTGCTCGGGGATGAGATGGGGTCGCGCTTCGGCCCCTTTCTGATCGCTGCCTTTCTTGTGAGTGCGATCGTCCTTGCCTGGCGCAAGCGCCAGGCGTTGCCCGGGTCGATGAACTTTGGATTGACCGTCAGCTTGTTGCTCGCTATCACTACAATCACAATTCTGCCGGGACACGCAGTCTACGACCATGTCGTGCTATTGCCCGGCATTATTCTGATTGCGCTTTCGTGGCGCAGCTTTGCAGCATCGAGCCGGGCTTTCCGCGTTGTCCTAGCCCTAACCGCCTTGGTCCTGTTCTGGCAATGGATTTGCGCCCCGCTGGTGATCGCGGTGCAACCGTTTGTTTCACATCAATTTTTTGTAGCGTATGTACACAGCATCCCCATACGAACTGCGGCTTCCATTCCCTTCGGCGTGCTGTCACTCCTGGGACTAATGACTTGGCGAAGAGCGAGCTACACAATTCGCGAGAAGGGCGAAAAAGTCGAGCGGGCGAGCTCGCAACCCTTCAATGTTTGAGAATCTTTGCCAACGCGTCGCGATTCTTCGCAGGCAGATCATGCAGCGCCACTCTGGCTAGCACCAAGTAAACTTCACGCACCGCCGGAATTTGGCGCAACACCGTCAGGTGCTTCTTCACAGTTTCAACATCTCCACGAACAATCGGACCGCTGGACGCCCCCGATGCGCCCAGCGCCGCATGGTTTGCAAGCGTTTGTCTGAGTATGGGCAGCATGCGTTGTTTCGCGGCATTGCGTGGGACTCCCGCCGCGATGGCAACCCTCTCACTTGCCGACAGCAGCGCAGTTAACAGCGGCGAGATAAACATTCCCCAGGCGTGATACGCCGGCTTGTTTCGCTTCAGGATCGCAACCGGCTGGCCACGCAAATCCACAACCAGAGCACGCGCCATCCGCACGGCCCTTCGGTTGCCCTCGACGGCGAATGGCACTCCCTCTAGCGAAGGTCGGGATCCGCGAACAAATGTCATGAGCGGGTGAACCGACGCCACTGCGGCCCTGCGTCGTCGCAGCTCCGCCAGTCCATCGCTCGTGAGAGCTCCGCTGGAATGCAGCGCCACCTTGCCGCTCCAATCCGCAGCTCCTTTTAACGCTTTTGCCGCGCCGGCAATCGCGCTATCCGGAACACAGAACCAAACCAGGTCAGCCTGAATCTGAGCCTTCGCCGCAGTCACTGCTGACGCGCCCACCTCGGCCGCCAGCCGCCGCGCTCGACGGAGCGATGTCTGCCGATCGCGCGCAATGACTTGGACGATCTTGTATCCCGCAGCGTCTAAGGCTACGGCAAGAGCCCTAGCCAGATTCCCGGCGCCGACAATCGCAATCCGCGGCTTGGTTGCATTCTTGATCGAACGCTTTTCTGGCATGCCCGGCAGGATAGCAGAACCGGCCTGCACTGCCCCTACGGCGATTCCTATCCCAGCGCGCGATCTGGGAGCCGTGCTTTATATTGTTGGGATGCCAAAATCAGCGCGCTCTTCCAAGCTGGTCAAGTCAAGAAAGACTGCTCGTCCCAAAGCTCGGATCATTTCTTCGCGAACGGTGTATCGTGGCCCCGTCTTCTGGGTGACCACGGACGAAGTGGAAGAGCCGGGCGGCATCCGCGCCCGCCGCGACGTCATCCATCACACGGGTTCCGTCGTTATTCTGGCCGTCGATGAATCGCATGCGGCGCCGCGTGTCCTTTTGGAACGCCAATATCGACATGCCGCGAACGATTTTCTGTGGGAACTGCCCGCGGGGCGCATCGACCCGGGCGAAAAGGCCTTACCCGCGGCCCAGCGCGAGCTCCTCGAGGAGACCGGCTATACCGCCAGCCAGTGGCGGCTGATCTTCAACTTTTATGCCAGCCCCGGATTCGTAGCCGAAACCATGTCTGTGTTTCTAGCTACTGGGCTTCGTGCCGGCAAAGCGCAACCGGAGGCCGACGAAGTGATCCTCAAACGATTAGTCCCACTCTCCAGCGCTGTTCGTATGGTTCTGACGGGGAAAGTACGCGACGCAAAGACGATCGCCTCGATCCTGTGGCTGGATCACCAGGTGTCAAATAATCGTCTTCATCCTCGGCAAAGAATGATTTCAGGAAGGGCGCCCGGAAAGGCGCGCCGCTAATAACATCCACTTGACTTGGCGCTCCGTGTGGCTGAGTTATGTCCACGGGCATACACAGCTACGTGCCTAACCGCACTATTCGTCTTGACACTCCATCCTAATCGCTCCAAAATGCATCCTAAAGCGGTCACGTCTCTGGGGTCCCCCACTATAAGACGTGCAGAAACGGGGGTTACGCGTGGAACGGCTGAAAGGCACGGTAAAGTGGTTCAATAACGCAAAGGGGTATGGGTTCATCGGACGGGCCGATGGCCCCGACGTTTTTGTTCATTACAGCGCCATCACCTCTGAGGGTTACAAGAGCCTACAGGAGGGTGATGAAGTCGAATTTGAAATCACCGAAGGACAGAAAGGCCCCCAGGCAGCCAACGTAAGCAAGCCCGCCTGACCATATATCGCGACCATGTCGACGTTTACTTTCGTTCTCAGATGACGAGGGGAACGAGTTTGTGCTTCCGTCTCCGCCCGCTAGCGTCGCACCCCGTTCTTGTTTATCTTTAATCCGTGGACAATAAATCCATCGCCACGGTCCTCTACGAAACCGCCGACCTGCTCGAAATCGACGGTCAGGACTCTTTCCGCATACGCTCCTACCGCAACGCCGCCCAAGCCGTCGAGAATCACCCCGAACAGATCAAGGACATCATCAGCGAGCCCAGGAAATTGCTCGCCATCCCTGGCATCGGCAAGGGAATGCTGGTGAATCTTCAGGAACTATTCAAGGACGGCCGACTTACGGTGCAAGCCGAACTGCTCAAGAAATATCACTCGTCGATGCTGCAATTGCTGAAGATCCAGGGTCTGGGACCGAAGACGATTGCCCTGATCTGGAGCGCCTACCAGGTTTGCGACGTCGACGGCGTGGAAAAGCTGGCGCGTGAGGGCAAGATCCGGGAACTGCCGCGCATGGGCGAGAAGCACGAACAAAAACTGCTGAAAGCCATTGAAGACTTCCGCCGCATTTCCGGACGATTCCTGATTGACGTTGCCGAAACCGAGGCCAAGAGACTCACCGACTATCTAGGGAAATTCCTCGGCTTCGACAAGATCACCCCCGCCGGGTCGTTGCGCCGCGGTCGCGAGACAGTCGGCGATCTCGACATTCTGGTGACGGGCGCAGCCTGCTGTAGTGCCGAGGAGCGCGAAAAATCTGTGCAGTATATAGCAAAATATCCGCCGCTGATGAGCATCATCGGCCAGGGCGACAACAAGATCAGCTTCCGTTTGCGCAACGACCTGCAGGTCGACGTTCGCCTGCTTCCGCCTAAATCCTACGGCGCGGCGATGCAATATTTCACCGGCTCGAAGGCGCACAATGTTGCACTACGCCAGCGCGCCCTAAAGATGGGTTACACGCTCAATGAATATAGCCTTGCGGATCTGACGACTGCGCTGCCTGTCGCGGGCAAGACGGAAGAAGAAATCTACGCCAAACTCAAGCTCGACTATATTCCGCCGGAGTTACGCGAAAATCTCGGCGAGATCGATGCTGCCGAAAAGCACGCATTGCCCGCATTAATCACTCTGGACGATCTGCAGGGCGACCTGCACATGCACACGGTCGAAACCGATGGCCGCAATACCATCGAAGAAATGGCCGAAGCCGCGAAGGCATACGGGTACAAATACATGGCCATCACGGACCACTCCAAGAACCTGGCCTTCGCGAACGGCCTCGATGACAAACGCGCTCTGGCGCACATACAGCGCATTCGAGAAGCGAACGAGAAGATTGACGGGATCACGATCTTCGCCGGAATTGAAGTCGATATCCTCGCCGATGGCGACCTCGATCTTTCCGATGATGTTCTTGCGCGAATGGATGTGGTGATCGCGAGCGTGCACTCCGTCTTCAATCAGGAGCCCGCGAAGATGACCGATCGCCTGCTGAAAGCGATCTCAAATCCGAACACTTCCATAATTGGCCATCCTACGGGACGTCTGCAGCTCCGCCGCGACGCCTACCAGTTCGATATGGACGCCGTTCTCACCACCGCAGCCAAGCACAAAGTTGCCATGGAACTGAACTCTTACCCCGACCGCTTGGATCTCAACGATGTTCATCTGCGCCAAGCGAAACAGCGCGGCGTAAAAATCGTGATCAACACCGATTCCCACCATACATCGCACCTCGACAAAATCCGCTACGGAATCCTACAAGCGCGCCGCGCCTGGCTAACGAAAGAAGACGTCTTGAACACTCTGCCTATAAAAAACTTCGCGACGGCAATGAAGCATGACTGGAACTGACAGTTGGGCGGCAAGGAAGAGTGCGGAGTAGAATCGGACAGCGCGAAGGTCTCCATCTCGAGGACCCTGCTATGCAACGCAGATCATTCCTGAAGTGTGCGGGACTTGTCACCGTCGTGGTCGTCGGCGGTGGAGTCTGGCGAGCCTATGATCAGGGCGTCTTCAGTGTTGGTGACGGGCCGGCTTACGAACCATGGAGAAACTGGCGAAACGATTCCAGCAATGGGCCCATCGCGCTGGTGCGCGCCGCCATTCTCGCCGCGAGTCCGCACAACACTCAGCCCTGGCTCTTCAAGGTGACCAACTCCTCGATTGGGTTGTATATCGACTCCCGAAGGAATGTCGGCGCGCTCGATCCTTACCTGCGAGAGGAGCATATCGGAATGGGTTGTGCTCTCGAGAACCTGATGCTGGCGGCGGCTGCTAATGGCTATCGACCTACCGTGACATTTGTTCCCGGCAAGCTGGGTCCAATTTCCGCTGAGGCCGCGCCTAAGCTTCTGGCGCGCGTCGATCTGGTGACGGGCAATGCGGAACAAAGCGCACTTTACGATGCCATTCCGCGCCGCCACACGAATCGCGGACCCTATGTTCCTGACAGACCGCTTCCTGCCGACTTCGTCGATGGCCTGAGTCACTTGACCAGTGACCAGCAAGACGTCAAGCTCTTTCTCTTCCCAGCCGAAGCAGATCGAAAGCGGATCGTGGAAATAACTTCCGCGGCGAACGACACAATCTATTCCGACCCCGAGGTCGACCGTGGTAGCAGGCCATGGATTCGAAGGCACTGGAGTGACGTCCAGAGATTTCGCGATGGACTGGCGATTGATGCCTTTGGGCAGCCCCCCATTAAGACCGCAATATTCAAGATGATGCCTCTGTGGATGCAGCGGTGGGTTGCATCGCGAGGGCAAAGAGATGGATATTCCAAGCTGATGTTGCGTGCACCCCTAATGGGAATTATTACGGTGCGCGACCGTTATGATCAGGAAAACTGTCTGCGTGCAGGACGGATTTGGCAACGGGCGCATCTGCTGGCAACCGCTCGCGGCGTGGCCGGACGCCCCTGCAACGAGGCCGTGGAAATGATCGACTACGAGAAGGCTCATGACAAACCGGCGCAGCGAGCTCAACTGCTTGGAGTGCTCTTAGGCGACTCTGCGTGGCAGCCGACCTTCGTCTTCTATATGGGCTATCCCACTTTGATCGCCCGACCCAGCCCTCGTCGGCCGGTCGAGCATGTCGTTCTTTGATGTCTGCGTTTCGGGGAAATTGAGAGGGAAATACAATATCTATGACTGATCCGATGCCCCACCCCGCTCCCGTCCCTCCCGCACCTTCGAGCACACCCGTAGCGGGCACGTCGCCAGCCATACAACGCGGCCCCACGATTCGGATCGGCGATGAATTCGGCACAGCCAAGCGCAACCTGCCGCCCATTAAAGTCTTGCTGCTCACGTTGGCGGGCGTGCTCCTTGTCGCGGGCGTTGCATCGTTCCTACAGCGCGCTCAGCCGCAGGCCGCAGGATCCCTTGACGGGGTGATCGCGGTGCAGATTCCGAACCAGAACGCCAGCCTCGTCGCCCTGACTTTCAGGTTGCGCAACTCGGGTAAGAAGCCGCTCTGGGTCCACGACATAAAAGGAAAACTTGTGACCGCCTCCGGAGAACTAACTAGCGAGGCGGTCTCGGCGGTCGACTTCGACCGCTACTACCAAGCATTTCCCGAGTTGAAGACGAATGCCGAGCCCGCCCTGGCGCCCGAAGACAAGTTGCAGCTCGGCCAGGAAGTGAAGCGAACCGTGATCGTCAGCTTCCCCGTCACTCTGGATGCGTTCAATCAGCGCCGGTCGGTGAGCGTAGCCGTCCAGCCCTACGACCAACCGCTGCCGGTGGTCCTCACCAAGTAATTATGGTAGAGGTATTGAGATGCGACTCTACCGAATGGTAATGCCAACCTCTTCCGCCTTCGGGAAAATTACCTGCGTGCTCTCCTTGTTTCTCTTCGCGGTTTGTGTTGCACCGGCCGCACCGGCCCCACATAAGAATGCATATTTCGTTTATGTCGGCACTTATACGGAGGAAGGCAGCACCAGCCAGGGCATCTACGCCTATCGTTTCGATCCTGAAGGTCCGACGCTGACATCCGTCGGTTTGGTGGCGCCGAGCATCAATCCGTCCTTCCTCGTCGTCCACCCGAACCATCGATTTGTTTATGCGGTCAACGAGGTCGGCAATTACACCGGTAAGAAAAGCGGAGCGGTTAGCGCCTTCGCCATCGATCGAGCAAGCGGCAAGTTAACGCTATTGAATCAGGTAGCGTCTGGCGGCGCCGATCCCTGCTACATCACCGTCGACATAAGTGGGAAATATGTTCTGGTCGCAAACTATACGGGCGGAAGCATTGCGGCATTCCCCATCCTCGAGGATGGCCGCTTAGGCGAGACCTCGGCATTCATTCAACACACTGGACACGGCACAAATCCGCAGCGCCAGGAAGGACCTCACGCGCACTCGATTGATCTATCATCCGACAATCGGTTCGCCATTGTGGACGACCTTGGCCTCGACGAAACGCTCGTCTATAAGTTTGATAGCTCCAGGGGTTTGCTCACTCTCAACGATCCGGCTTTCGCCAGGGCCGCTCCCGGAGCTGGTCCCAGGCACTTCGCCTTTCATCCCAATGGCAAGTTTGGTTATGTGATCAACGAAATGGGATCGACGGGTTCAGTTTTTGGATATGACGCCGCTAGCGGCGTGTTGCGTCCGCTGCAGACGATTTCAACTCTTCCCAAAGATTTTGCCGGCCCCAACGACGCTGCTGAAATTGAATTACATCCCTCTGGCAAATTCCTCTACGCCTCAAACCGTGGGCATGACAGCATCGCGGTCTTCGCCATCGATCAAAACAAAGGAACTCTAACCCTCGTCGAGTACTCTCCCACGAAGGGACAGAGTCCTCGCAATTTTGCGATCGATCCGACCGGCAGGCTGATATTCGTCGCTAACGAAAAATCAGACAGCATCGTCATCTTTCGCATCAACGCGCAGAACGGCCGTCTGACGCCGACCGGCAAAGTCTTGGATATAGCTCAGCCTGTATGCGTGAGATTTCTGCCGATCGAGTGACCGCAGCGATCTATTGTTTTTTCTGAATGAACCTTCGCCGAGCAAGGTGGGTATTGGCGTCCGGCTTAATCTCGTCATATTTCATGCAACTGATCGAGCCATCGACTTCCAGTACGGCCAAAGCGACATCGTCCACGTTCGCGATGCCGTGCTCACGCAGCGCTCGCTCCAATTCGTCCATGCTGACGTGTTCTTTCGCCATGTGCGACTGGATGGCCTTCCCGTCGTGGATCAGAAGACTGGGCTCGCCCTGAACCACGCGCCGAAAACCGCGGTTTCTACCTGAGAGACTTCCGACAAGATAGTTCAACAACAACAACGTGGAGGCTGCCACCACACCGCCGACGAGCGATGTGTCCGGCCCCGTCATTGCATTCTGCACGGAGTTGGAAAGAAGAAGCAGCAGCGTTAGATCGAACGGAGTCATTTGTCCAACTTCACGCTTGCCGCTGAGGCGCACCCCGATCAGCACGACAAGATAAATGACTCCCGTGCGCAACGCGATCTGCAGCGCAACGTGCGCGCCCGCAGGGAAAAGCACTCCGTTCAATTGGCCGTCACCGGTACGGGCGCACTCTTCGGCGTACTCAAATATCCCGTAGCTTTATTCTTGTCCACAGTCCAGACCACTAACTCAAACAGCAGGTGCTCGCGTCCGGAGTAGAACTGGATTGGTTCGGCTACGTTGCGATCCCTTTTCTCGATCGTCTTGTCGTCGGAAGTCACACTCAACGTGAACTTGCCATGCTTGGCATCAGCCTTCTTGAGTTGGAGACTTACGGTGGCTATGGGCTGAGGCTTGGCACCCTTGAGCAAAGTGAATTCGTAATAGTTGCGGTCGCCCTTGTGCTTAAGCACCTCAAGATCACCGCGCGTGGTGGCAATCAGTCCGCTCTGCACCCCAAGATCGCCTACAGCACTTTGAAGTTTCGCCTTGGTAGCTTCCAGGTCGGCCTTGGTGGAAGCAACGTCGGTCTTCACCCCTCCCACGTCAGTCTTGACCCCAGCTACTTCCCCGCTCACCTCGCCGATCTGCTCTTTCTGTTCCTTCTCCAGGCGGGACTCGGTAGCTTTCTGCTCTTGTTGAAGTTGAGCGGCGCGCTGCGCCAATTCCTTCTTGGTAAGCCCGACTTGATGGGCCAGCGTTTCCTCCGACGCTTCAGCTGTCTGCATCCTGTTCTTCAGTTCTGCGACCTGCGCCTGGCTGTCACTCAAATCCTTCGTCAGCTTGTCGATATGCTGCTGCGTGGTCACATATCCATAGACCGAAGCCACTACAAAAGCGATTGCTAAAATGATCAGGATCCATTTGCCTGCGGTCGACTGATGTTCTACAGGTATTTCCGCGCCTTCGTCCGCCATCATTCCTCCAAAAGTGAAACTGCACTGTCTGTGGGATGGCTCCAATTGTTTAGCACAATAGCGACGCTGTCAAATACCTCTGGGGATGCCCGGGTACCGTCTTCTACAATGCGGAGATGAAGAATTGGGACGTCATCGTCATCGGCGGGGGCATCATTGGACTGTCGCTCGCGCTAGAGCTCTGCAAGTCAGGCGCGAGCGTTCTCGTCGTTGAGCGCGGTGAGCCCGGACGAGAAGCTTCCTGGGCTGCGGGCGGGATGTTGGTGGATTCCGGCGCCGAGACACCTGGCGCCTTGCAGCCCCTGGCCACGGCCAGTGCCCGCATGTATCCGGAATTTGTGCATGAATTGCGGGTCGAGTCTGAGCTTCCCATCGACCTGCGCGATCAGGGAGCACTCGTTTTCACTCCAACCGAACAGGTGCATGAGCATCCAGGATTCACTTCAGAGAAGCTGCTTCCCACTGCTCTCATTGAACTCGAGCCGGCACTGGCCGATCTCGATCGCCCAGCATTCTATTTGAAGGAACGCAGCGTCGACCCCCGGGGACTTGTTGCGGCCGCGCTGGCAGCGGCTAGGCACCGAGGCGTGGACATTTCCTCGGGCGATGGGGTAACGGCAGTGAACCTGGTGGGCGGCCGGGTCTGTGGAGTCAGCACCAAGAAAACGTCATTTCATGCGCCGAAGGTCATCAATTGCGCAGGAGCATGGTCCGGCCAGATTTCACCTCATGCTTTTCCGACTCGTCCCGTGAAGGGACAAATGCTGTGCCTAGTTTCGCCGGCTCGCGAACTACTGAAGCATGTGATCCGCTCGCCTGAAATTTATCTGATCCCGCGCAGCGATGGACGCATCGTCGTCGGCACCACCGTGGAAGAAGCAGGATTCGATAAAAGGACCGATGTCGCGACGATTCAACGCCTGCACCGTGCCGCCATCGCCATGGTTCCGGAACTGCGAAACTCGAAGATCCTGGAAGACTGGGCCGGACTGCGTCCGGGCACTCCCGACTCGCTGCCGATTCTGGGCGCAACCGCTACGCTTGGCTACTACGTCGCCACCGGCCATTTCCGGGACGGCATTCTGCTAGCTCCGGTCACTGCTCGGGTCATGGCGCAAGTTCTCGACGGAAAAAATCCCGATCACGACCTTGCGAACTTCTCTCCAGCAAGGTTCAGCAATAACAATTCCGTCGGTTGACGACACGTTCTTCCCCGACGGCTTCGGGTATACTGAGGCGTTTCCGCAAACGCGGCGGCCAACACGGTTGCGTTCTCGCACGAGAAAGGATCAACTTATGGTTTCTCCTGCAGTCGATTTTGCCCGCAATAATCAGCAGCGTTTCCTCAGCGAACTCAAGGATCTTCTCCGCATCCCCAGCGTCAGCACGCTCGACGAGCACAAACCCGACGTTCAGAAAGCCGCGGACTTCGTCGCCAATGAACTGCGCCGCATGGGTATGGAAAACGTGGAGGTCATCCCGACCAAGGGCCATCCCCTCATCTACGCCGACTGGCTGCATGCGTCAGGTCGGCCCACCGTGCTCTGCTATGCGCACTATGATGTGCAACCGCCTGACCCACTCGAGGAGTGGCACACACCGCCCTTCGAACCTACGGAACGTAATGACAACATCTACGCCCGCGGCGCCGTTGACGACAAAGGTCAGCTCTGGATGCAAGTGAAGGCGCTCGAATCGCTCATGAAATCCGGCAACGGTAAGCTCCCGATTAATGTGAAAGTTATTTTTGAAGGCGAAGAGGAAGTCGGCGGCGAGTCCATCGCCGAGTACGTCGTCAAGCAGAAAGGCAAGCTAAAGGCGGATTTCGCCCTGGTTTGCGACACCGAGCTGTTCGCTCCCAATCTGCCCACGCTATGCGTTGGCCTGCGCGGCCTGATCTATACGGAGATCGAAGCCTACGGCGCGAAGACCGACTTGCACTCCGGCGTGTATGGCGGCGCGGCTCCGAACCCGTTCTTCGGCCTCATCGAAATCATCAGCAAGTTAAAAGATTCGAAGGGTCACGTGCTGGTTCCGGGCTTCTACAAGGGGGTGAAAGCACCCAGCAAAGACGAACTCAAGGCCTGGAAGCGCCTGCCATTTAACGAGGAGACCTACCGCAAGACCGAAGTCGGCTCCAAAGTGCTGACCGGCGAACCCGGCTTCTCTGTGTTGTATCGCACCTGGGCGCGACCCACGCTCGAAGTCCATGGCATGCCCGGCGGATTCACCGCCGCCGGCGCCAAGACGGTGATTCCGGCCAAGGCCGCAGCCAAGGTTTCCATGCGTCTGGTGCCCAACCAGGATCCCGACGACATCCTCAAGAAGTACAGGAAATTTGTGAAGAAGCTCACGCCGAAAGGTATCGAGACAAAAATTAAAGTGTGGAGCAAAGGCCCGGCCTCCGTGGTTGGCACCGACAATCCTTACATCAAGGCCGCGACCGAGGCGTTGCACGATACCTTCAAGAAAGAAACGGTGTTCATCCGCAGCGGCGGATCTATTCCAATCGTCAATGACTTCTACCAAGGATTGAACATTCCTACCGTCATGATGGGCTTCGGCCTTCCCGATGACAACCTGCACGCTCCCAACGAGAAGTTCCACATTCCGAACTTCCACCATGGGATTGAAACCATCTGCCTGTTCTTCGAGAAGCTGGGAGGAAAGTAGTATCTT